>PJEL010000711.1_pt1 | contig 38090 bp, 32 predicted proteins | sample 1853271 | NCBI WGS metagenome assembly PJEL01 (sample SAMN08108733, study PRJNA415343) | Invertebrate metagenome, whole genome shotgun sequencing project. | host: Globobulimina | place: Sweden: Gullmar Fjord | collected 2015-08
ATAATTCGCTCGTCTTTTAGTCTTATATGGATGTAGCCATGCTATTCAAAAACCAAATAATCATTCTTATCACTGCATTTCTAGTCGCTTGTGGTGGCGGAGGTGGTGGTGGTGGAAGTAGCTCTCCAGCCCCTGTTAATAATATTATTCCTGTTGTTGATGCTGGTAGCGATCAAGTCGTTAACGAAAACAGCACCGTTACATTAACAGCAACAGCATCTGATGCAGATGGAATTTCTAGCCAAACTTGGACTCAAGTTAGTGGACCAAGTGTTAGTCTTAATAATGTAAACAATCTTATTAGCACCTTTACAGCGCCTTTTGTTTCAGAAAATACTACTCTAGAATTTAAAGTAGTTGCAACAGATAGTAAGGGTGGAAAAGCTGAAGATAGCGTTATCATTTCAATTACTAATAATAATGCAGGACCGACCGCTGACGCAGGTGCAGACAAAGCCGCTGTATCGGGTGCTAACGTTATTTTGACCGGTGCTGATAGCAGCGACTCTGCAACCAGTTTCTCATGGCAAGTAATATCTGGCTCTAATGGCATCGAATTAGCTTCTAAAAACTCAGAGCAAACAACTTTCACCGCTCCTTATGTCGCTAACGAACGTACGGCTATTTTTCAGCTAACGGTTACAGATTTACAAGGTGAAACAAATAAAGATCAAATCACCATCACCATATCTCCTGGTACTGGCGATATTTCAGGTGTGATAAAATATGAAAATGTTCCTCATACTTCATCCAGCAAACTTGATTATGACAATAGCACGTTGGATTTTGTGCGAGGAATAGATGTCGAACTTATCGATGCCACAACCATCAACTCAGCTCCTATCATCTTAGCCACTACAAAAACCAATGCTTTAGGAGAATACAGCTTTGCTAACATTGCTTCAGGTAAAAGTGCTATTGTCCGCGTTAAAAGTACCTATTCAAAAACGGCTACCAATGCAGACCTATCTTCTTGGGATATGAAAGTCGTCGACAATACCAACGATGATGCTATCTATGCTCTTGATAGCTCTGCTTTTGTTATTACACCAACCATGACAATCAAAGACTTAACAGCTTTATCAGGCTGGAGTTCTAGCGATAATGATTATGCCTCGCCACGAGCGGCAGCACCTTTTCATATTCTTGATCGTGCATACGATATGGTTAATAAGATTGTTGCTGTTGATACCGACGTTGTTATGCCTGCGGTAACCCTCAACTGGAGCATCAATAACCGCCCAACAAGCGGAGACAGAACTATTGGGAATATTGGAACTTCTCACTATACCAATAATAATCTTTATATCTTGGGTGACAAAGATACTGATACCGACGAATATGACGGACACGTGATATTACACGAACTAGGGCATTATTTTGAAGATAACTTTTCTCGTGCCGATAGCATTGGTGGTAATCATGGTTCTGGTGATCGCTTAGATATGCGTGTGGCTTTTGGCGAAGGTTTTGGTAATGCTTGGTCAGGAATGATTACTGATGACTCTTATTATCGTGACTCATCTATTTCAGGCGGAAGCCTTGTTGGCTTCGATATCAACGTGGAACGTAATGATGGCACCAACAAAGGGTGGTATTCAGAAAGTTCTATTCAAAGCATATTGTATGATATTTATGACGATGCAACAGAAACCAACGACTCTGTTAGCCTAGGCTTAGCACCGATTTATAATGTATTAACGGGCGCGCAAAAAAATACGCCGGCATTAACTTCGATTTTTTCTTTTGCGGCAGCCATTAAAGCTGAGAACCCTGCAGCAGACACTGACATTAATACATTATTAACAGCGCAAAGTATTGTTGGTTCAGGAATGGATATTTATGGATCTACTGAAACTAATAATGCAGTAAATGCAAATGTACTACCGATCTATACTGATATAACCGCAAATGGTATCGCAAGTAGTGAAGTATGTAGTATTAAAACATTCTCTACTAAGAATAAACTTTCTGTGTATAGATTCTTTAAGTTCACTGCTAATACGACTGCAACTTATACATTTTCTGCTTCAAGCACTGGCACTACATCACCTGCAATTGATCCTGACATAAAAGTTTTTAAAGATGGCGTTTTAGTGGATAAATTTGAAACGACAGGGCCTAGCCAAACAGGAGATGTTGATTTATCACCTGGAGACTATGTTATTGCTATAGCAGATTTCAATAATATAACAGAAGAAACGAACAATGAGATTGGCTGTTTTACTTTAAGCATCACTCAAATCTAAATTTTAAGGACTAAAAAAATGAAATATTTATTATTAACAACCTTTGCTTTTTGCATCGTTGCTTGCAGTAATCAAGAGAAGGCCGCTAGCAATGAAACTCAAACAGAGGTCCCTGCGATTGCAAAAAATAGCCAAATAGACGAGAAAAAAACGACGATAAAAGAGCCTTACAAAAGCCCTGGTAAGCCTTCAGCACCTATTACACTTGAGTATAGCTTTGAAGGTAAACCAACATTAGGTCAGCGACTAAATGTCCATGTGAAGCTAAAAGGCGCTCAAAAAGAAGAGTCTGTAAGTGCTTCTTTAAAATATTCACCGAGTTTGGTTGCAGACACACCTAACAACAAGTTGAGCTTTAAGCCTTCCGCTCCAAATACAGAGATCGTAACAATTACACCGACTGAAAATGGCATTTACTTTATTAATATCAATGCAAGCACTGTCGTGAATGGAAAAACGATGTACAAATCTTTTGCTATTCCTGTAGAGGTTGGTGATGCTGATTGGGCAGAACACAATAAACCAGAAGGAACATTACTTAATGATTCTAAAGATGGTAAGGTAATTTCTTTGCCAGCAGCTGAATTGTAAACATAAAAGTAATTCACTGGCTTAATTACGCTCTCGAGAATCGACAACCTGTCGATTCTCGATTGTCTTGCACCCGACCTGCACAACCTATAACACCTCTTGTATTAAATCTGTTAAAATACTCGCGAAATTTTCAATTTAAGCAGTATTAATCTATGGCTTCTGAATTTATAAAAAAACGCTTTATCGCAGGTGTTGTTTGCCCAAAATGTGGCGAAATGGATAAGATCCGCATGTATCGTGATGAAAACGGTGATGAACTGCGTGATTGTGTCGCCTGTGGTTTTACTGAAACTTATGCACAGCATAAAGAAGCGAAAGAAGCCGAAACCAGTGAGCCTCTTTATGAAGAGCTAACGACTCGGGTAACACCAGTAGGTAAAGCGCTTTACGACGACGAAGAAAAGCCGCTTAAAATTATGGACCCTGGCGCTAACCGCAAAGACCATTAAGCGTACATATCGCATGAAAATACCCTTACATATTTTCATGCACCTACACGGCATTTTATTATAGTATACGACCCTTCAAAGGTGCTTGAGTTATAATAAATGGACTGTCGTTTCCCACACCGCCTCAGACTACTGATCATTAGTCTGAGTTATTTTGCTATCAGTTATCTTAGTACTGGATTTTTAGCTGCCAGTAGCCCTTCGGTTTCATCCTATCGCAATGGCTTAGATGCGTATCAGATTTTCATTGATTGGATGATCATTCCTTATTCGACTTCCATTCTATTTTATTGTTACAGCATACTGGCGACTAAAAATAGATTAGATTTGCGTATTCTATTGGCCAAGTTGAGTTGGGCAACTTTCATTGCCAGTGCTTTTTTCTTGATTTTTCCAGCACAATTTTCGCAACATCTGCCATTAATAGAAAATAAGGTATTTGCCGTTTTTTATTCATTACTGCACACCGTAGACAATCCTTATAATCAAGCGCCATCATTGCATGTTATTTTTTGTGTGATCTTTTATCGCGAAATACCCAAGTTAATCAAAAAGCCCATCATACTATTCGCTAGCCGCTGCTGGTTAATGCTTATTATACTTTCGACTTGGTTTACTTTTCAGCATCATAGTATCGATATTTTAAGTGGTTTAATAATTGGGGTCTGCATCAATTATTTTATTAATAAGCCTCAGCATTACATCGGCAGTATTTATTTAATGATGAGCGGTTTGATGATTCTTGTCGCGAATTTTATTACTGCAAATTCAGTCGAGAAAATCCCCCTATTAATTATTGCTATAAGTTATTACCTAGCACTGAGCTTTGCGCTTGTAAGCATTGTATATCTGAAGAATAAACCGGAATTATTGGGTAAATCACAATCACGTTTCAATATGCTAACTTGGTTACTCTACGGTCCATATTTATTAATTTATCGTTTGCTGTGGTTATTGAATAATTACCACTTACAGCGCCATTCCCCCCCCTCGGAAATCATCACTCAGGTTACTGAGCGGTTATGGGTAGGACCACGATTGTCAGAATACGATCTATCTAGACTATTTAATCAACAAAAAGAAACGTTGCTGACGGATATCAGGTTCATCGATCTCAGTGCAGAAGTGGCTGAGGTAGATGGTATCAATGAAAGTCACTACCAGCTCTTTTCTATGCTAGACCTACAAGCTCCTTGCTTTAACAAACTCCGTTTGGCAGTGCAAACGGTTCAAGCGGCATTAGAAAATAACGAAACCGTTTATTTACATTGTGCAATGGGCTACAGCAGAAGCTTTTTAGTCGCCTGTATTTATTTGATCGCTTATAAAAATCAATCCGTTAATAACGCTAAAAATTATTTATTATCACTAAACGATGCAATCAAGTTGCCACCGTCCTATATAAGCGATGATGACTTAATTGCCATTTCTAAAGATTGCACAATAAAGAATTTTAGGAAAGCGCCTAATGAATAGCAGCTTTATTTTATTAGCTAGCATATTAACCCTGCTGAGTGGATTTTTATTAAGTGTGAAATTCTCGCATAAAATTCACCTTGAAAATACTATGCACAAAAAACTGGTCACTTGGTGGATCATTGTCGCGTCTATTTTACTGGCAGGTCAATTCTCAATCGGTTTACCTTTTTTAATTGCCGCGACTATTTTTAGCTGTGTTTATGAGATTTATGTAATAACAAATCAAAAAAGAACACATTTAATCTTCTTAGCCGCGTTGATTATTTTTCTTATGCAGTATTCGATCTATTACTCGTACTGGGCTGGTTCAGCACTGCTTTTCTTTATCGTTTTTTTGCTTCTAAAAAGTTTTAACAATAAGCAGAAAAACGATCATCTCGTTTTTTTATTCGCCAGTTTTATAGCAATTATGGGCTTAAGTATTACGAGTTTAATTTTGGCTTTATCAATTGGTAATACTAAAGAAGGGGCCATGGGCACTTTGCTATTTTTGGTATTCATTAGTCAAGGGAACGATATTGCGCAGTACAGCTGGGGAAAGTCGTTGGGTAAATCAAAGATTGCTCCTAGCATTAGTCCTAATAAAACTTGGGCCGGTTTTATTGGTGGATTAATTACGTTCACTGGGGTGGGTTACTGGATAGGCAGTAGCTTAACCTCTATGAATGCTATGCAGTCAGCTTGGGCTGCTATCATCATTTGCATACTTGGGTTGCTAGGCGATCTCTTAGTCTCTTATTTGAAGCGTAGTTATCAGCTTAAAGATACTGGAACCATGTTGCCAGGACACGGCGGAATGGGTGACCGTATCGATAGCTTGCTATTGAGTAGCCCAGGGTATTTTCTCTACCTATTAGTATTTATTGATTCTTTTTAGGTTTTAGAAAAAAAGTTAATACCTTATCGGGTATTAACCCAAGAAGGATCATCAGAAAATGCATACGCTTGGGGAAAATCACCTGTTGTTTTCCTTGGGCTATTTTTTTCACAATCAGTGATGCCGCGTAGTCTTCTTCTACAATAAATAATTTTCCACTCGCATCACCTGAGTTCAAAAACCTTAACTGATGTGTATTAATATACCCAGGTACTACCGACGTTACTGCAATGCCGTAAGACGAAAGTGCCGTTCGGTAAGTATCACACAAGTTTAATACGCTGCGTTTTGTCGCGCTGTATAAACTAGCGTCTGGATAATGTATCAGTGCGGCAACCGATGATAATGCTACTATATGGCCCATTTTTTGAGCCAGCATCTTCTTTGCCGTTAACGACATTAATTGATTTAAGGCCAATACGTTGGTATTCAATAGTTCGAGAGTGTCTGATTCAGATAAATTCTGTGCTCGGTTATTGATATAAATGCCCGCACAATTAATTAACAAATCAACGGATCGATTTTTATAATGATCGAATAAGCCGAGTAATTGCTCTTGGTTATTAATATCTAATGAATAGCTCGATAGGTTTTCAGCATGGCGATATTCCCAAGTATTTAACTTACTAACATCTCGACCACAGACACAAACATCATGCCCTTGATCTAAATAAATCTCAGCTATCGCACGCCCTAGCCCTTGGGTGCCTCCTACAATAATGATATTCATCATATGCCTATCCTTTATGAGCTGCTTTATAAGCTGTGTTATAACCTGCCATATACTGACTACGAACCTGCTGTTTAAAGTCTTCGTAATCACTAATCACCAGCCCTAGCTCATTACGCCACCAGTTAATTTTCTTTTTAATACTGGCCATCGGTTTATCGTGAAGTACAGGCAGCCAAGTGACGCATTCATGCGCATGAAAATCATCTAGTCGTTGCTGAGCATCGAAACCAAAAATAGACTGGATTACTGGAGAAGCAAAAATAGTATCGAAGTCTTCTTTGCGCTCTGCAATGACATGATCAGAGCATTTTTTTGCCAATTCAATAGGAAATAGATTACTTAAACCGCCAATATACGTTTTACCCTTCAGCACTTCTGGTTGGTAATAATAACAATCTGCAACTGAAATACGCATCGCTTGAGCATAAGAGACATCATTCAAAAATATCAGCTCCGTCGATATTTTCTTCGTATATTTAGCCATAGTAGAAGCTTCATTTGCTAATAAAGCCGCTACTCTTTCATTACAAAATAATACCTCAGAAAATATAGCATCATGGCTATTTAAACCGATCTGTTCTTCCTGATAATTTAATTGTGTACCCATCATTAATACATCAGGCGCATCAGGTAATGGCTGTGGAAGCGGTGGAAAGGATTGGTCAAAACGAAATAACCAAGTATCCATTAAATCTGGAAGTCTGGCTGAAACTCTATTCCACAATTTTCGTTTCAGTGCTGAAAATAGAATACGGTGTATCTGATTACCTGGCCCTGCTTGCTGGCTTGCCCAAAAGCGATGCATATCTTTTGAACTTATCCAATCTAAGCGCTTTTGAGGGTCTTTTATCGCAGCTATTAAGTGAGCGACGATACTACCACCACAACTTGCGATTAAAAGATCGGGTTTATGGCCCATATCTAATAATGCGTCATAGCGGCCTAATAACGTCGCGTATTGATGCCCCCCTCCCGATAACATAAGAGCTTGCTGATATTTAGCAGGAGGCTGCTTGTTAGAGCTTAATACATCATCACCTAACACTGAGTATTTAAGCCTTTGCTGATTTAACTGAACTCATTTTCTGAGCAACGGAAACTGTAAATATTCCTTGAGTATCAATCAGCATTTCCAGCTTATGCAAGCCAACATGCGCAACAAGTGCATCCATTTCAGCTTGAATTCGAGGCCTCATCTGCCAAGGTTCGCCACTGTGTTTATCTAATACCGCGCCAATGAACTCTAATTGAGGATGCCAAGGCTGATTGGTATAAATCAAATAGCCATTATCTTTCAGTTGATTAGCAGCACCGGCTAATGCAACCAACGCCTTACTATTATCCGATTCCAGCTCTAATAGCCCAGAAATAACAATGACATCAAACTGCTTCTCAACCTGATAGCTTTGTTCAACAAAAGCATCTTCTTGAACGTATAAAAATGTTACTGCTTCACTCTCATCAAGCCCTTTATTTTGAGCATAGCTTTGCGACTGAGTCAGGTTATGCTGAACATAATCACGTAATTCAATGGTCACTGGTAATGAATGATTCGTTTGCACTCTAGTAGCAAAATCAATCATATAACGACCATTACCACAGGCTATATCCAATACTTTTAATTCCGCTTCTCGAGTTGCAGCCTCTGCACTGTATTTATCTAATAACTGATCAAGAAATTCTTTACGCTGGCGAATACCAACCCAGCCAGGACTGTTCAAATAGGTTTGATCAATCAGCTTACCAATCGCGCCCGTTCCTTGTGGAGTATTTTCATAAACATGATCTAACGACGAACCCGAATCAAAGCCGTGCTGCTGAGAGATTTTTATACCTTTACTTAGCGGACCGACGTATTTAAATACTAAACGAGTAAACCAATAATCAAGACGAGGCCCTAAAAACTTTAAAGCATCCTGCTGGTCACGACTGTAACCCTGTTTATCTTGATTTAAATAATCTGGCTGCTGAATTGGTTTTTTGAAGGCACGCTGTACAAAATCTAAACTGCGCTCAAATGCTAGGTTTCTATGATCTTCATGGAAAATAGCGTGGAAAAAATCAGGATAATACTGCCATTCCTTCCAGCCAGAATTTAATTTCAAATAGAAATCACGCTGAGGTTTGTTTTTAACAACCCAATCGTTTCCTGCACACAACATCAACGTTGGTACTGTTATGGCACCGGCATCCGCTAATAAACGCGTACCCGTATCGTACGTATCAATTAATAAATCTGTCGCAATGCCTTTAGAAATAAGAGGATCTTCATTAAAACTTTTCTGCTGTGCTCGATCATGAGTAAGCACTTTTGATTTTACATAGCTCGTTACTCGATTCATGACACCCAGCTTTCTAGCAAGGCGCAATAGTGGAATAGCAAACGGCATGTACAATTTAATACGGAAAGCGGGGGCAGCCAGCACTAAGGCTCTAATATTTGGAGCATAATCATGAACCCAGCCCGATGCAACTAATGCACCCAAGCTATTTCCCACAACCGCTAAGTTTTCAGTCTTTAGACGGTGCTTGTTTGCTAAATGCTCAATGAATAAGTTGGCATCTCGAATAAGCACAGAAAAACTTTCTGCCGCATCTCTTTCTCCTTCAGATTCGCCATTACCACGAGCATCCCAAGCAAAAACGTTATAGCCCTTATCACTAAAAAATTCGGCCAGCTCAGCCTGTCTACCGGAGTGTTCATGGCCACGATGAAATAATACGACCCAGTTGTCTGTCTTTTTCTTAGACGGCCAATTTCTATAAACTAATTTACAACCATCAAAACTGTTGAAATATTCTAATTCAGGTAACATTTTTAACCTCGTTCATCCGTTGAAATTCCTAAAAACACGATCGCTTGCTTGTTTTTAAACTGCCCGTCACTCGGTTAAAGCAAGTAACTAATAATAAAAGATGACCAATAATAAAAAACCAAAAGCTCAGTTCTAAACTATCAATTCCCATACCAATTAGTATTGCGAAAACAGATAGAAATACTGCTCGATCACTTTTCCCTAATGGCCCAGAGTTTTGGCGTTCACCCCTTATTATCTGGCCCATTAACGCTATAAATTCAGATAACCAGGTAAGCAATAATAAGGATACCAACCAATAAGCGTCAAAACCCGTCACGGCAGCAAATGCAAGTAACAAGGCAGCATCCGCTAACAGATCGGTGATTTCATTCAGCATAAAACCTAAATCAGTTTGCTGGTTATACTGCCTTGCTAACATACCATCAATTGCATTACCTGCCATTCGAATCAACATAAAAACAGGCAGTGCAAACCAAATCATCAAACTCGGAATAAAGTACAGCATTCCTGCCATAACGAGGCTGCTAATAAAGACCCCTAAGGTCACTTGATTCGCAGACACATTAGCCCGATACAATTTCAACATAATAGGATTTAGCAAATCTTGAAAACGTGATTTTAGCTGATAGACACTTAACAATTTGATGATTCCAACCATTTAAAATAATAAAAAGTTAATACTAATAATATTAACTTAAGCAAGAGAATTTAAGCACCTTAAACAATACCTTGTGCCAACATCGCATCGGCCACTTTTACAAAGCCGGCAATATTAGCGCCATCAATATAGTTAATGCTTCCATCTTCACGCGTACCGTACTTTAAGCACGCCTTATGAATGCCTTTCATGATTTCTAATAAGCGAGCATCTACTTCATCGCGAGTCCAAGAAAGACGCATTGCATTCTGGCTCATTTCCAAGCCAGAAGTTGCGACACCACCCGCATTACAGGCTTTACCTGGGGCGAACAAAATACCATTATTTTCAAACACAGCAATGGCAGCAGCAGTACATGGCATATTCGCGCCTTCAGCAACACACTGCACACCGTTTTGTACCAATAGCTGGGCATCATCAACATTGAGCTCGTTTTGAGTCGCACACGGCAACGCAACATCCATTTTTAAGTGCCAAGGTGTTCGTCTTGAAAAATACTCTAAACCAAGTTCTTTTGCATAATCTTCAATGCGTCCAAGCTCTTCATTTTTAATACGCATTAAGATCGACAGTTTTTCAGTCGTAAATCCTTCTGCATCGTAAACCGACCCAGAAGAATCTGATACAGAAACAACATGCGCTCCTAGCTGCATCGCTTTTTCTACCGCATGCTGAGCTACATTACCTGAACCCGATATACCAACACGGAGGCCCTCAATAGAACAGCCAGATTTAAGTAACATTTCTTGTGCAAAATACACAATGCCAAAACCCGTTGCTTCTGGTCTTATTAAAGAACCACCAAAGCTCAGCCCTTTTCCTGTAAAGACACAGTCGAAACGATTAGTGATTTTCTTCAACATGCCCGTCATATAGCCAATCTCTCGAGAACCAACACCAATATCTCCTGCGGGGACATCAGTATCTGAACCTATGTGGCGATATAGCTCAGTCATAAAGGCCTGACAAAAACGCATCACCTCGCCTTGGCTTTTGCCTTTAGGATTAAAGTCAGAGCCTCCTTTACCAGACCCCATTGGCAGCGTAGTTAAAGAATTTTTAAACGTTTGCTCAAACGCTAAAAATTTAAGGACTGATTGATCAACAGAAGGGTGAAAACGAAGCCCTCCTTTATACGGCCCAATTGCGGAGTTATGTTGTACGCGATAGCCACGATTGACTTGCGTATCACCATGATCATCAACCCAGCATACTCGGAATTGAATAACTCGTTCCGCTTCCACTAAACGTTCCAATAAAGCATTTTCAGCATAATGAGGATTTTTTGAAATAAAAGGCCAAAGACTCTCTATAACCTCAGCAACCGCTTGCAAATATTCAGGCTGACAAGGGTTTCGCTCAGCGACAACTTCTAAAAACTCTTCGACTGATTTGTAACGCATAAAATATCACCTGTTAAGCATAAAATGATCTAACTGTTTATTAATTAACAATTTTATCATGAAAGGCAGGCTGAAATAACAACTTCATAATGCTTAATGATTATCCACATTTTAATATGCGAAAATCGCTCTAACATAAAGACTGATGAAGAAGAGAGCACGAGTGAACACAATACGTTTTATCTATTTTTAGTCGAACAGTTCATAAAACTATTCATTACTATGGATATTGAAAAGCAAGCGTCTACAATTTCCTATAGTATGCCGCCGATAAACTGGCTAATAGGAAGCTAAGATGCATCGTTCTAAACACCTTATCACAACAATACTGACCCTATTGTTGAGTATTTCTGCACACGCTTCAGTATCCCCTGATGGCATTTGGTCTGATTTATCAAATCGAAACATAGTACCCAAGGCGTATGATTACCGTTCTATTAGCGCCCGTTCAGAAGAGCTGGTGAATCAACTAAAAAATGCCCCCTTAGAAGGCTATGGCGAAACAGGTTTAGAATTTTTTCTTCCGCTTCCTAATGGCGAATTTGAAAGAGTCAGTGTTTTTGAATCTCCAATAATGACCCCGGAGCTTGCTGCAAAATTACCAGAGTTAAAAACCTATAAGGTTTTCGGCTTGGATAACCCTCAAATATCAGGGCGATTAGATGCTAGCCCACAAGGTTTTCATGGGTTCTTAAATACCGAACATGGCGCTATTTATATCGAGCCAGAATCAAGCTATCAACCAAACGCTTCAAGTGAATCATACCGCAGCTTCAATAAATCAAATTTTCCAGCAGCTGAACATGCACATAAATGCACGGTTGTCGGTCACGATCATAATAGTGCTAACCCTCTGCAATCATTGAGCAAAAGGCTTTCAGATAGTTCCGTAATGAGAAGTGCAGGTTCAACGATTAGAACCTACCGCTTAGCTTTAGCCGCTACCGCAGAATACACGGCAGCAGTAAGCGCTGGCACCCCAACGACGGCCAAAGGGCAAGCTGCCATTGTAACGGCCATTAATCGCATCAGCGAAATTTATGAAAAAGAAGTTTCGATAAGATTTCAGCTAATTGATAACAGCAATATCGTATTTACGGATGCCGGTACCGACGGTTATACAAATGATAATGGTTTTACTTTGTTGTCGGAAAACCAAACCAAATTAGATACGGTTTTAGGCTCTGCTGCTTATGACATAGGCCATGTATTCAGCACAGGTGGCGGCGGTGTGGCTTCTTTAGCATCGGTCTGTGACACCCCCCGTAAAGCACTCGGGGTTACTGGCTTGCCTAACCCCGTTGGTGATCCTTTTGTCGTTGATTATGTTGCTCATGAAATGGGCCACCAATTTGGTGCACCCCATACCTTCAATGCTGGAGGTAATTCATCGGGTTCATGTGATGATTCAAATCGTCAGGATCATATAAACAGTGATGGTGAAGCATTCTTAGCTGCCTCCGCCTATGAACCTGGCAGTGGTTCTACCATTATGGCGTATGCAGGCATCTGCGATCCTCAAAACATCCAAACTCGCTCTGATCCCTATTTTCATGCGCGTAGCCTAGAACAAATTCGTGAATTTGTTGAAAATGAAGTTCCTTATTCTGAAACCCAAGGAGGGTCTTGCGGTATAAATGCACCGACAGGGAATACACCTCCTTCAGCAGAGGCTGGCGATAATTATACAATTCCTGCCAATACACCATTTGCATTAACAGGTAATGGTGATGATATTGATGCCGCTGATGTGGCTTCGCTTAACTATACTTGGGAGCAATTTGACCTAGGTTCAAAAACGGTTAATCCTACCGAAATGCATACCGATTCTGATACACGACCTATCATTCGTTCACGCCAAGGAACCGGCTCTCCTACTCGTTATATCCCAGCATTAGACGCGATATTAGAAAACAACTTAACCAAGCATACTGGCGAACGCTTACCGACCACCGATCGAGATATGAAATTTCGTTTAACCGTACGCTCAGGTACAACGGGTTTTAATCAAGACGATATGACAATAACCGTCGACAAAGATGCAGGCCCACTGATTGTTAATAAGCCTAACGCTGGAAGTGTATTTACAGGAACACAACGCATCAATGTCGCTTGGGATGTCGCGAATACTCAAAATGCGCCCGTGAGTTGTTCACACATGAACATTCAACTCTCAACAGACGGAGGCCAAAGCTTTTCGACAACCCTCATCGAATCAACCGCGAATGATGGAGCTGAGACGATAGAACTGCCCAATATTTCAACCAACCAAGGACGCATTAAAGTTCAGTGTGTTGATAATATTTTCTTCAATGTATCACCGGGTGATTTTACAATTGAAACCACAAGTGTATTCAATATCTCTGCTTCCTCTACCGATAAAGCTGAAGGAAATTCTGGAAGTACTCCTTACCAATTCACCGTTACTCGTACAGAAAAAACGTCTGGCATTTCTAGCGTTTTTTATACCGTCGCTGGCGCTGGTAATAACCCCGCAGACAAGACAGATTTTGTTAATGATATTTTTCAAAGCGGAACCATCACCTTTAACCCTGGCGAGCTAAGAAAAACCATAACCATTAATGTTGCTGGCGATACCAATGTTGAAGCGGATGAAAACTTTATAGTAATACTATCAAGTCCTACAGAAGCATTAATCAATACAGCCATAGCGACTTATACAATCATCGATGATGATACTGTCGTTAAACCTGAATCAAGTGGTGGCGGTGGTGGTGGCGCATCTGGAAAATTTATATTTATTCTTCTACTGCCTCTACTCTTATTAAGACGCAGATATTGAGAAGTAGATAGTCATAGTAACTAAAAATAAAATGAGTAAATAAAAAAGCGCCGATGGAAGGCGCCTTTTTTATTTAATCATTTTGATTTTCTATAATAATACTATTGTATTTTTTAGCATAATCGATGAACTTCAACTGCAGCTCTAAATGCCTCGAATTATGAACAATATCTCCCATAGACGGCGCTAGCTTTAGCTCATACTTCTTTTGGATTAATACTAAAGAATCACTGCTCACCCCTGGGACCTTGGGCCCAATTCTAGTACGATACGCCCACAGCCTAGTATCACCTTGCTTGATTGCTTTTAAAGCATCGACAGCAGGGTCTGCTTTTTCAACCCATAACAAGTCAGAATAAACCTCAATAGGGTCATAAGCACTTAATGCTTGTTTCTGTTCAACTTTTTCTTCGCTAGCCGTTGTGGCGGTATTGGTACAAGCGCTGACAGATAGTACTAAAAATATAAACGTTAATTGTTTTTTCATAAGAGCCTACGGCTTATTAATTTTAATACAATTTTGTCACACTATGTTTCTTAAACATACTTTAAATTTATCTTTAAACATATGTGAAATAAAAACCGTCAAAATTTTTACTTAGATACCTCCAAAAAATTTTAAAAACCAGTACACGTTGTGTAGTGCTATTTTAATGCACCTGTAAATAATTAGTAAACATTTACTCTCACTCAAAAAATTCCAGCAAGTGCTGGAATTTTTTATCCTTTATCACTACTGTCGTAGTTTTCAGTGCGCGGTCATATCCATTAACCGTGACGCCTTCGACACTACTTTTTCGGCGTATTTATCGGCTACCGCCTGCATAGCAACCAAAAATCAGTCGCAATTTGCGCGTTAACTGCAGAGTTACCGAAAGTTCTATATGAGTAGTTATTATAGCGATTATCTAAGGGCACAAAAAAGCCCAGCATTGCTGGGCCTTTTCATAACAATCAATTTATCGTAATCAATCGTATATTAACGATTCTTTATTTACGAATACCTTCTAAGTACAGTTCAATTTCAACATGTGTTGATGCTGGGCCTAGGTTGTAAGTAATGCCATAATCAGAAAGCTTCAATGTTGTTTTACCTTCGAAGCCTGCACGGTAGCCACCCCATGGGTCTTTACCTTCACCAATTTTCTGTACTGGGAAGCTAATGGTTTTCTTAACGCCGTGTAGCATGAAGGTTCCTGTTACAACGGCATTATTGTCGTCTTTAACTTCAAAACCGGTACTTTTGAAAACGGCTTTTGGGAATTTCTTTACATCAAGAAAATCAGAGCCTTTAAGGTGCTTATCACGTTCAGCATGGTTAGAATCCAAGCTCGCCGTTTCAATCACAATTTCAACTTCCGATTTTTCTGGTGCCGCTGCATCGTAAGAAAATTCGCCATCAAAAGTATTGAAACGCCCTAATAACCAGCTATAACCTAGGTGCTTAATTTTAAACTGAACAAACGCGTGAGCGCCGTCGGTATCAATTTTGTAGTCAGCTGCTTGGGCGCCGACTGAAAATAATGACGCCAGTGTTAAAGCCGATGTTGTCACCGCGGTTAATAATAGTTTTTTCATACATCCTCCTAAGGATAGGTTTTATTGTAAGTCAGTTTTAGGGCGAATCATTTTTAATAAAGTATCATCTTTATTCACAACATGATGCTTAATCGCAGCCATTGCATGCAGCGCCACCATTAAGATTAAACTCCAAGCCAGCAGCCAGTGAATATCACCGGCAATGTCTTCTTGGTTTTCAAAGCTAATCGACATGGCAGGTACTTCGAATAATCCAAATACTTCAATGCCTCGCCCATCAGCTGTCGAAATTAAATACCCTGTCACCATAAGCGCCAGCATCACAACGTATAATAATAAATGTACTAAGTGAGCCGCTTTCTTCTCGATTGGGCTGCCACTAATCGCTGGGCTGGTATTAAACCAACGCCATGCAATTCTCACGATCCAGACAAGCAAAAGGGTAAAACCAATGCTTTTATGCAGATCAAGAGAACCTCTATACCAAGGATCGTAATACGTTAGCTCAACCATATATAAGCCAAGACCAAAGATCCCAAATAGACCAAGGGCCATTAACCAATGTAAGGCGATCGCTAACCAGCCGTAACTGCTTTTACTGTTCTTTACCATGATGTTTCTCTTTGCTCATGATGTGAATTCAATAGAGCTACTGTACGCTGAAATCACTTGTTGAAAAATAGACAAAAAGGGGAAACTATTGTGCATTTATGCACAAAGGCTATACCCTAGCAGTAACGCTATCAACATCAGGACTTATTCCATGACTCAAGCAAGCTGGGACGATTTCCGCATTGCCTATCAGGTCGCTAAATCGGGCACGCTCACCAAGGCTGGCAAGATGCTACAAATGAATCATGCAACGGTACTGCGCCATATAAACCGTCTAGAAGAAGCTCTTGATACTAAATTGTTCATCCGTCATCAGCGTGGGTATCAGTTAACCGATGCGGGGGAATTGGTAGTAAAAGAGGTGCCAGATATTCAGAAATCGTTTAGTCGCTTAGAAAATTTAATGAGCAGCGCCGAAAAAAATATTAGCGGCAACTTACGCATTACTACACTGAGCGATTTTTCGCCCTTATTAAATCCTGCCCTAAAAGCGTTCCGTCAGGCTTACCCTAAATTACGCATTCAAATTATTGCAACAGATGACATTATTCCGTTAGCCACAGGGGCGGCGCACGTTTCGTTGCGAGCAGGAGGTCAGCCTAACGAACCTGATCTGATTGTTAAGAAGCTTAATCCACCCGACATTCATTATTACGCAGCTGATTCTTACGTCGCAGAGCACGGATTACCAGCCAATGACCGTGAATATAATCAGCATTTATGGGCACTTCCAAGTAACGAAAAACGTAAAATTCCTTTTGTAAAACAAATACTTAAACATATTGATGAAGAGCAAATCATCTATCAAAGTAATCACTTTCCAGATATTCACAATGCGGTAATTGAAGGGATGGCTATTGGCCCAATGGGGGTTCATCACGCCAATAAATGCGATAACTTACAAAAATTGGATATTCAGTTCGATACGGCCATTGAAGGATTTTGGTTTGTGTATCATAAAGATTTAAAAAACAGCGCTCGAATTCAAGCGCTGTTTGGATTTTTGGAGCAGAGTTTAGGCAGCTTGCCTTTAAGCAAATTGTAGGTGGTTATCTAAGCCCATTTGAGTCGACATACAAGGCCAAGATTGTGCAATCTTCACTAAGTTATCGTTCTCTTTTTTATCCATAAAGGCGAGGAATTTATCGTTACCTTCATAGGCTTTATTCTCACCAAAAATGCCTTTTGCCGCAACCATAACAACTTGCTCTAATTCATTAGCAAACGGTTCGCCAATAAGAGAATGAACAATCACGTTCGACATTGTCATATCGAATGGAATCATTGGCTGGCCGACGCGCATAATGTAAGTATCGTTGACCTCTTCAAACAAGCGGTGAGCCAAAAAGGCTTCATTCATCAACGCTGGCAAACCCGATACTTGATTCAATTCTTTCGGCGGTGCCATAAAGAAGCCATCAACAACTTCTAATATAGGGCTCACGTAATGAAGCAATCCTGCCTCAATCGCACCCTGATGAAGATCTTCCAACATTTGAGGCACTTGCTCTATATAGCGCACAACAAACTCATACAAGCGCTCAAGGGCTTCCGTTTCAGGCAATTGAACAATCCGTTCAATCGTTTCGATACGCTGTTGTAAGACCTGATGTAGTTGTCCAGTTGTTGCTTCTTGAGCGACAGATTTTTGAATCAACTGTTGTAACATTTCCGTGTTCATCATTTGGGATCTCCAACTACTTAAAAATAAATATATTTTTATAAGGCGGCTACTTTAAAAGCGGTTCAATAAATAAGCAATGGCCTCAGGCGGCGTATTTGATTATTAATTAGACGCTTTTATTATAAAAAGCCGTTTGTTATATTTTTTAAAAAAGCTAATAAAAACAACAGGTTAGTAGCTCTCTCTAACCGTCATAGAAAAAGTATAGTAAAGTTTGACGCGCTTGCTAGTTTTTTTCGACAATTAATTGATGATTGTTCAGTATTGTCAGGAATGCGGGCACCATAAAGGCCGAACGAGCCAATAAAAAGGCATAGAAGGCAAGCCATAAACCATTGTTGCCTAAGCCCTGTGTCAGAAACCAGACGGGTAAAAATACAACCAAGGCCGCAAACAACATACTATTGCGCATTTGAGCGGTTGCCTGCATACCAATAAAGATACCATCCAGCCAATAACTGCTGCATCCAATCAGGGGTAAAAATACCAACCAAGGGCTGTATTCAATCGCTAAAGCCAATACCTCTTCTTGATCGGTCAGTAACCCTAAAAGGTTTTCACCTTGCCAAGCAAAGCCACCTACCATTATCAGAGCAATGATTAAGGCATTGGTTCCCGTTAACCAGATACTTCTCTTTAATAACTCGAATTTTTTCGCCCCCAGGCTTTGCCCAACTAATGTTTCAGCAGCGTGCGCAAAACCATCCAGAGCATTCGATATCAATAAAAGTAGGGTAAGCATAATGGCATTCACCGCCAAAACGAGATCGCCTTGTTTCGCTCCCTGGGAAGTAAAAAAGATAAAAACACTGAGCAAGCATAAAGTACGCACAAAAAGCTGGTGATTAATATTGACTAAAGGTTTCAGCTCTTGCCAACTTGGCCAATGAAACGGTTTTCTATCAGCCCTCTTGATTCGGTTGAGTGTGCGAACAGCCCAATATAGACCCAGACTCGCAGCACTATAATCAGCGCATAGCGTTGCCCAAGCTACGCCGTCGCTACTAAAACCATAGCCATAAACCAAAATGATATCGAGTAGGGCGTTGATGCTATTACTGACGATTAATAACAATAGCGGTACCTTGGTTTCTCCGCGACCAATAAACCAACCAATCAATACGTATTGCATCAGCACCGCAGGCGTTGCCATTAAACGAATGCTGGCATACTCAACCGCCAGCGCTTGCACAACAGGACTACCACCAATAAAGGCAATGATAGATTCGAGCATTAAAAATGCGAAAAGCATTAAGGGAATACTAATCAATAAAGCCATCAAAGAAGCATGCTGTAAAATGCGTTCTATGTTGGAATGATGAATACCCGCAGATGCACTCATATCAGATTCGGCAACCCCCATTGCATGTGCACTTAATGACGTTGTGCCCATCCGTAAAAATCCGAAACTCCACAGCAATAGGGTGACAACCTGCCCTCCTAAAGCAACGGCTCCAAGATAACTGACATCCTCTAAATGACCGAGCACGGCCGTATCGACTAGGCCCAATAACGGCACAGTAATATTACTGAGCATAATCGGCCACGCCAATTGCAAAATACGTTTTTGAAGTTGCAGCATGATATGAACAGTTTCTGTATGATGTGAATAAGAATGTAATCTATTTTATTGGAGTTACTTATGTCGGTACCAGAAAAAAATTCATTTGCGGGTAAAAAGATTTTTACCTTAATATTTCTAGCCGTATTATTATCGGTAGCCATTGCTATTTTTATGATGAATAAAACGGAAAAGCCACAAGACTTGCGAGACTTAGGCGCTTATATTTTTCCGCAATCAATAGAAGTATCCGACGTAGCTTTTCTAAACGAAGAAGGAAAAACGGTAGGCAAAGCTGACAACATCGGAAAATGGTCTTTCTTATTTTTTGGATATACTTTTTGCCCTGACATTTGCCCAACAACCCTAGCCGTGATGCAACAAACTTGGGTTAAGCTCAGTCCAGCCATGCAAGATAAAACTCAAGTCGCCTTGGTCAGCGTCGATATCGAACGCGATACTCCCGATCAGCTAAAGACCTACATGAATTATTTTGAAGAAGACTTTACCGCTTTTACAGGTAACGTAAATTCATTGCGCAGTTTTGCAGCCCAATTAAATGCGGTATATGCCAAAGTTGAAAGAACAAATAAAGACGGAGAAATCGATGCCGAGCTAGGCTACTTAATGGATCATAGTGCAAACATCACCATACTCGATCCAAACGGTAATTATTATGGTTTTATCAAACCACCGTTTAGCCCAAAGAAAATGTTAGCCATCATTACCACCATTGAAAATGGCGATAAGTAAGCATAAAAATAGATCTTTAACTCGGCTGAAATAATGCGCGTAATTCAGCCGACGTTAAAGCACCGCGCAAGCGCTTTACTTTTCCGTTAACAGGAAAGAAGTAACTTCTTGGTAAATCACCAAACCAACGAGAATCAATATCATAACGCAGCTTCTCTGCATCAATATCAGAAAACCCCCAATTATCCAATCCTCTTAGATTATAATCGGCTAACATCTTTTTTACCCGTGCTTGTTCATCCATACTATCGGTATTAATTAAAGTTAATTGATACTCAGGGTATTGACGATGAAGCTCTGATATTTTTTTTAGTTCTGTAATGCAAGGAGGGCAGTCAAATGACCAAAGAACAACAAGATGATCTTGCTTATTCTTATCCGCAACAATTTTTTCAAAACGGCCCATATCCAATGTTTTTAAATTAACCTCTACCAATTCTGCTATAGAAGAAAGTTCGATAAAACGATAGCCTTCATTCTGAGTATGCCAGCTCAAATATACCGAGTTTGAATTTTTAACTAATAGCGGATGATCAGAAGCACCCGCTGTTGTACTAATCACACGGCGATCACTCCAGCTAGTGCCAGAATTTTTTGACGTCTTCAGTAAGATATCCGTTTTCTTACCATCGAATTCTTTCCAAACCAAAAACACCATTTGATCTTTTGTCGCACGTTGATTTGAGGTCAGCACATACGGATGCGCAGATTGCTTATCGACTTGGCCAAACCCCATCGGCTTATAATCACTGATATTAAAACCAGAGATACTATTGCCGTAAAACAATACGTAGTCACTGCCTTGCTCTTCATTAGAAACATCATTAAACCACGTTGAGTGAATAACATTATTGCTATCAACATCTAACGCAGGGCCATGATGTGGGCAGCCATCGATATTCCACTGCTCGTGACTCAAGCGTATTTTTTTATTAGGCTTCAGGGCGGAACGGAAGGTTAATAAACTGTGGTCGCGAATTTGATTATGAATATCGTTGCCATAAATATCACGCCAAGCAATCACGGGTAGATTATTATTATCTAATGCCATAGCAATGCGACAACAAACACAGGAATTATCTGAAAGATTCATATTCTTGCTGAACGTCTGACCTTGATCATCGGAATAGCTGTAATACAAAGCACCGCCAATATATTCTTGCTGCTTATCTTTTGCGGCTTGTTGATCGCGTTTATCTAACCAACTAATAAATATCTTACCGTCATCACTCACCACCATGGAATCAAAACGATGACTGATCTCTTGGTGATCATCATTGACGGTAATAGGCTTACTAAAAGTTTTTCCACCATCAACCGAACGACTAAAACGAATATTACCGGTATAAGGTTTATTTAAAGGCTGTGTCCAAGAAATATAAATATTGCCCGCATTATCCAACTGAATTTTTGCGCGATTTTCTGCACGGGCCGTAATTTTCTCAGGGGCACGGTTCACACTCAAAGGCTGACTAAAGCTAGCGCCATTATCTACCGAGTGCTGTACATAAACATGCCCGCCAAATACCCAAGCCAACCACAACTTACCATCAGGGCCAAAGCTCGCCGACGGGGCCTTGGCACACTTTAGCGAAGCAATGGTGCACGTCGTTTCATTCTTACCTTTTCCAGCAGCAGAGCTGCCGTGCTGCATCGCATGACTACCGATACTCAATAAAGCGATGAACAAAAATGAAACGAACTTGATCATGTGAATAACTCTCTAAGCAAAATATAAAGATTCATTAAAACGAATAACTAGCAGATACATACGCTGTGCGTGGCATGCCAGGAGAATACTCAAACTTTTCAGCATTGCCAAACGCCGCAGGCTTGTAAGTAGCATTGGTTGCATAGGTTTTATCTTCCAAGTTCAAAATACGCGCACTTAACTTAAACCCTGGCGTCACTGGATAGTTAAAACGAATATTCAATAACTGGTGCCCTTTATACGTTTCCGTATTCGCTTGATCCATCCAGTACTGGCCCAAATGAACAAACTCTAATTCCATTTTACCACCCTTTAACTGGCTAGGATGATAAGCCACCGCGACATTGCCCATATCTCTAGGGGCCGCTTCAAGCTGATTATCACTATAATCAGTGTTCGTATTCGGCTTCCAATCCTCGTAAGTAAACTCAGTATAGGCATACGAAACTGCAAGATCGATATCGGCATGCAACGACGCAGTTAAACCCGTTTCAATACCTTGATGTAACGTTTTACCCGCATTCTGTGTTTCACGGCTACCATCAGCGTATTTAAAGGTTAAAATATCATCTTCCTTCACCATGTAATAAACAGAAACTTCATAGTTCACTTTGGTATCCGCTCTGCCATCAAAAGCGCCACGCAAACCAACCTCATAATTATCTACTTTCACCGGATCAAGCTTAACCGTATTCGTCGATTTACCTTGGCGGAATAACTGACCTTGCGATGGCACTCGAAAGGCATGACGATAAGACGCGAACGTATTTAACTGATCGTTAATTGCATACGTCATACCCAACTTAGGGCTCAAATGTTTGTATTCAACATCCGTATCTTCTGGGCGTCGATGATTACCAGAATCCAATGCCGTTAACTGATTATCATAATCATACCGCATGTGATCAAAACGCAAACCCGCGTTTACGCGTAACTTATCGGTAGGCGACGTTTCAACATGCACATAAGGCGAAATAGAAGAAAAAGTGACATCGTAGTCATACAGCTTTTCCGCCTTAGTATAAGAGGTATAAACATTACCTTCTTTTGTCACATTAATTTTATTTTGATCCATAGAGCCTGGGCTGTAATCAACATCGGTTCCTACAATCAAGCGCGTACGCATAGCGGCAAAGTCTTGACGATATTTCATCATCAAACCCGCCGACTTATTTTCCGTTTTGTACGTATTCGGATCGTAGCTCAAAGACCAGTTCGGTAATAACTCCATGCTGTTATAACGAAAATACGGCGTAATGCTGTACAACCGACGGCCGACTTCTTTTTCAAACGCACTGGATAAACGCAGCGACTCAACTTTCCGCATAGAGATAGGCGTATAGTTGCGCGTAGGATGATTTTTATAATCATCTTTTAATAAACGCGAAGAACCCGCTGTTTGCTGATCAATATTCGAAATATTCAAAACGGTTTTAACTTTCACACCGTTATCTAAAAAAGAATCCAAGCGGAAGTTAGCACTTTGACGATCGTAATCGGTAGAATCTCTCCAGCCATCGGTATGGGTCAGATTCAAATCTGCACGAATGCCATGATTCAAACTTGCGGTTCCACCGCCAATTAACAAACGCTGCCAACCAAAACTGCCCAACTCTAAACTCACATCACCTTCTGTCTCTTCCGGTGCCGCCTTCGTACTCACATTAATAACCGCCGCCATCGCGTCACTACCATGCAACGCACTGCCTGGGCCTTTACTCACCTCAATACCCGCCGACTGAGGTACATTGATTTCATACAACGCATTGTGGTTAAAGAAACCCGTAGAACGAGTCGGAATACCATCTTCCAAATAAAGATACACAGCACCCGTCGTAATCGGCTGACGAATCGCCGTCATATGGCCTTCACCACCCGTAACGTTCACATGAACACCCGGCATACGATTTAAAACTTCAGAAGGATGACCCGGTTGTAAAAACTCGATTTCTTCTTGGCTAATTTGACTGGTACTGGCAGAAGTTTCTGACTTTAACGCCGCTTCGCGGGTATCGGTAATCGTAACAGGCGCAAGCTCAACTTCATCGTTATTAACGGGTGCTGCTAGTGTAAAAGAGGGATATAGAAGGGTAGCAATGGCTAACGCTAAAGGCTGCTTATGTTTCATTTTCAACTTCTGCTATAAAAGAACTGCATGAAAGGAGTGGATATTAAAGAATTGGGCGCAGTTTATAGAGGCCGCCTACCTTTTAGAATGCGACACAATGTCACACCCCTGACGTAGATCAATATAAGGTTGGCAGGTTAGTACATGAGTGACTCAAAGGATTTATCAACTAGAGAAAAGTCCTTCACTCTGGTAGTGATAACGACAAGAAATTATCGTTAAGTGTGTCTCATAAACCAATCTGCTTGTATCGTCGATTCTGCGTGACCAAAAACCGGTTAGGTTTTCTTTCGATTCATTCAAGCAGATCTTTTTCCGTCGTTTGGCCTACATTGTATTGAGCGATAGAATTGTTGAGATTAGCGGCGTTAGCAGGAGAGCGAGTTAAGTGGATTGTTTCTATTAAACTGTTGTAATAATCCATAGACATTATGACCGCATCTTCGGCATCTCGGCGTATGATAACAGTGCAATCGGCATCATTAAGAACAGATTTAAGGCCATTTCAAGCTTCAGTAAAAGAAACTATACGCATAATTACTTCTCCATTAACTTGTACATAATATAGGCAAACTTAACTCACAAAGACAGAAGATGTACAACATATTGCACAGGTCGTATTCGAGAGAGCATCGGGCAGGTTATAGAGACAGCCTGTATTTGATAATTTGATACACTGTTACACCTCTGACTTAGGTCATGATGATGAGAGGTTATTCATAAGATGAAAGGTGATTTATGAATAAATCGTTGATGGCATGAACCTGTATCATCATAAAAAAGCTTAACAACTATTCCACTGCTTACCTGTAAAACACTCGTTTGAAAGGCATAAGCTGAAGCAAATTTTATTAACATCATCAGCGTGAATATTGATATTTGCGAATACGATGAAGATTAAAAAAATATAGGTTTCATTGATGGCTCTACTTTTTCTTTGCGCTTGTGTTATGAGGCTGGGGTCGCTGGTATGACCTAAGTATCACCGCCCCCAGTTCCGCACTAACTTATTACCACACACTTTTAATCTGTTTTTATATTTAACTCAGTGAAGCTATAGCAACTCATAGGTTTTAGCGATTCAGCATCCCACCAAAAAGGCACATATTCATACTCATTATCTACTTCAATTTTATATTTGCAATTGGTCAATGAGTCCAACCAATAATATTCAGAATATTCTGCTTTAACTGGATATTTTACTTTATTTATACAATCTACAACAGTCAAATTTGAAGCAGGTAGTTTGGCAAGAAGAATAGCAGGAACAATAGGTATAAGAGGAGGTCCTACTGCTACGACGTCAAACAAAACTGTTTTTCTAATTTCTATAGCTTCACAAGAATCACCTTGTACGGTTTCTATGGATATAATCTCAGTTTTTTTTGAGATAAATGAACACCCAGATATAGTTATTAGTATTATTAATAATATATTTTTCATAAAATTTTAATCTTCATTAGATCGCGCTAACATCACCAGAGATCATCCAATTTTTTCACACGAGCGGACAAATAACATTGTAATTTTAATGTTATGCTTTTAATTTTTCATGCTGGTTCTACAAGAATCTTCGATGAGCCCTTCTAACATAGCTGCATACGATGGGTATTTAGGATTCCAAGTATAAACGAGTTTTTTATTTTTTTTATTTCGAGCATTAAAGGTATTTAAACCCTGAGTGTAAGCAGCACAAGATTTTTTAATCTCGCCTTTATTTGAATATAAATCTCCAATTCCGACAAACGCATTTGCAGCCCCCCAATAATCGTTGCCTTTTTTATATGATTTTATTGCTTTCTCATAAAATGAGATCGACTTTTTCGCCGTCGAATCATAGCTTCCCTGCTCTCTGAAATACTCAGCGTGAGCATGATAACTAGAGCTGTCATAAAGTACACCAAGGGAGGTATAAGCACTGCCAGCATTAACATAATCATTATTTCCTTCAAATATTTCGGCAGCTTCTTCGGCTAATTTTTCAGCAAAAATAGGATTTCCTTTCTCAATTAGCTTTCGAGAATAATAAACTTTCACAAAAGGGTCGTTCAAATCGGGAAATTTCACTGATTCTAACAAAGATGAGGCTTGGCTTTCGAAGGCTTGGTTTTTAACATCTACTGGAGCTTTACGTGATAACTCAAAAAACACTCCTGTATCTTGCTCAACTGGGTCAATGCAATTCATGCCAAAGGTTTCGAGAATTGTATAGCTCTCAGCTCGAATAATATTATTGTCTTTGGACACAGAATGATGAACTAAGCACGTTTCGTTTCGTCGACTATCTAACTTCTCATGATTTGAAATAACTTCATAGCGACCTGGCTCTTCTTCGACAGATCTCCGGTCTTTGATAAGAGAAACAAAATCATCTTTGGAAATCTGAGAACTTTTAGACGGGAGCTCAAAACGAGTTATTCCAATAATATAACTTTCATCAGGATACTTGCCTTCTCGCGCGAATATTATTGGGTATCCATTTCTCTTCACCAGCGACCACGAATCACCAGGCGGTAAATTAAAATCAAAACCCGGTGCCGAAACTTTCTCGCCTCCGGCAAACTGTGGATATTTTTGGATACTCGAACACCCAGAAAGAATCACTACAAGCATTACTAAAAATACACGACTCATTTTATCTCCTAAAAAATTGCATAACACTGCGCTATACGAACAGGGGGCCGCATAACAGCTTATAAATGGGAAAGACTAACGAAGAGAAATTTTCTTTGAAATCAAACGACTCTCCCTGTTGTTGATATTTACAATACTATAGTTAACAGTCGTTTGGGTCAATCGAACAGACCCTGACACCAGCGATCTGTTTAATAATTTACACTCATAAAAGCAGCTACTTTCTAACTGAATTAAACACCTGACTCATCACAAATAAACCCGCTGCAGACACGACAATACTTGGCCCTGTTGGCGTATCCCAAATAAACGAGAATGCCATACCCGCGCAAACTGAGATCATGCCAATAACGCTGGCGAGTATTGCCATTTTTTCTGGGCTTTTTGCCAGTGGTCTGGCGGCAGCGGCAGGAATAATGAGCAAAGCACTAATCAATAATACGCCAACAATTTTCATCGAAATCGCAACCACTAAGGCTAATAATAAAACCAGCATGGCTTTTAATCGTCTTACTGGGTAGCCATCAATTGCGGCGAGTTCTTCACTCACGGTCGAGGCTAATAATCCGCGCCATTGCCAAATTAATAATCCGACAACTAATAAGCCACCGATTAATATCCACAATAAATCGGTTTGATTCACGGCTAATAAATCGCCAAATAAATACGCCATTAAATCGATGCGCACGTTATCAAAAAAGCTTAATACCACTAAGCCAATGGCTAACGATGAGTGCGATAAAATGCCTAATAATGTATCTGATGCAATGCCGGTGTATTTATCGAGTTTCAATAAAATGAGCGCTAACATCGAGCATGAAAGAATCAATGCTAACGTCAGGTGAAGATCAAATAAAATGCCTAAAGTAATGCCGAGTAATGCGCCATGCGCAAGGGTATCGCCAAAGAAAGCCAATCGACGCCAAACCACTAGGCTACCAAGCGGTCCTGCAATACCTGCGACACCTAAGCCAGCAAATAAGGGTAATAACCACCAACTAATCATTCTTTTGTGCCTTCAATATGACCATCGGTACAATGTTTGTGGTCGTGGTGATGAGTGTAATGAGCCAGTTCTGGAGCCAGTTCACTCGTCAGTGCAAGGGGGACATCGTGCTGGCCATGCTGATGGCTCTTCTCATGTCCAAAAAGTGAATTATATTCTGGGCTAATGCTGACTTGATCGGGGTGGCCAGAACAGCAGACGTGTCCGTTTAAACAAATCACACGATCCGTTTGCGCCATAACCAAATGCAAATCGTGAGAAACCAAAACAATGCCGCAGCCAAGTTCATTTCTCAATTCAGGCAACAGTTGATATAACTCGCGCTGACCTTGAATATCAACGCCTTGCACAGGTTCATCCAATACCAATAAGTGCGGTTCTATTAATAACGCGCGCGCTAGCAAAACACGCTGCCATTCGCCTCCCGATAAACGCTGCACGGGTTGTTCGGCCAACGCAGTAATTGAAAGGCGTTCTAACCATTCTGCGACACGTTGTTTACGCGCACCGGGGGCTAACATCAAAAAGCCCGCAACGGATAATGGTAAGCGATCATCAATGCGTAATTTCTGCGGCATGTAGCCAATGCGCAACCCTTTACGACGAGTTACTTTGCCTGAGTCTGGTGTATTTAAACCAAGTAAAATTCTTAACAAGCTCGATTTACCACAGCCGTTAGGGCCAATAATGGTAACGATTTCATTTTCACTAATGGCTAGATCAATGTTCTGAAGAACATGGCGATTACCCCATGTTTGATTAATGCCACTGGCGCTAATCAAGACTTCAGCTTCTGTTTTAACGACCGCGAGATCAGGGTTCATTGGGCTTACTCCGCGTTAGCAGACGATTGGCTAGCAGCACATTGCGGGCAGGTGCCCAATACTTCCGTAAGCTGTTTATCCACAATAAAGCCTTCATTTTTTGCCGCGTTTAAAAGTGCTGAGAACCAAGGTTGTGGATCAATCTCTTGTGCTTTGCCACAAGTTTGACACAGCAAGAAACAGCTATCGTGTTCGTGCCCAGGATGAGAGCAACCGATAAAGGCATTCAACGACGCTAAGCGATGCACAAGGCCTAAATCGAGTAAAAAATCTAACGCCCGATATACGGTTGGTGGCGCGGAATTAAAACCATCAGCCGCCAGCGCAGGTAACAGATCATACGCTCCCATCGGTTTATGGCTTTGCCATACCAGCTCTAAAACGCGCTTGCGAATTGGGGTTAAACGCACCCCTTGTTCAGCACACATTTGAGCCGCTTGCTGAAGCGCTGTATTGATACAGCCTTGATGGTCGTGAGGATGGTAAGCAGATGCAGACATAAAAAATAACAGATCAGAATAAAATTAAAGGTTATAATATTACACTTTGACCCATACTGTTTATACAAATTTATGAAAAAACTATTTCCTGTACAATTTCCTGCCTTTCTAATGATCACTGCTTTATTGGTCGTCAGCCTGTATACCAGCGCAGCAGATGCCCGCATTTTAGTATCGAATAAGCCACTCGCCTTAATTGCTGCCGCAACTTACCCGACAGAACAAATCGACATTCTTGTACCCGATGGCATGTCGCCACACGATTACAGCCTGCGCCCATCCGATATCGATAAGATTCGCCAAGCAGACAAAGTTTTATGGGCGGGCGATCATATGGAACCGTATCTCGCCAAATTTGCCAAACAAGCGCCGAATAAAAGCTTGTGGTTAGACGCAACTCACTTGATGGAAGATATGGGTTTGTACGGCAGTGATCCTCACGTTTGGCTATCGCCAGAGCTGGCCATTGAGATTAGTAAGCGCATTGCCGAGTGGCATCCGGTTGATAAAGAGCAAGCCAAAAAAGATCATCAAATTTTTGCGAGCCAGCTCACGCAGCAGGTCGCCGACAGTAAAGCGACCTTAGCGCCGCTTAAAACATCCGGCTTCTTTGTTTTTCACCAAGCGTATGATTATTGGTTTCAAGCCATTGATATTAAACAGCTCGGTGCATTCACAGTCTCTCCTGAGCGTAAACCCGGTGCTCGTCATGTGCAGAAAATGCGTACTCAGTTGCAAAATAACGAAGTGACTTGCGTTCTGTCAGAGCCTCAATTTAGTCCTGCGTTAATCAATACCGTTATAAACGGCTTACCGATTAAGCAAGGTGAGTTAGACCCCTTAGCTGGCTCTAGCACCCTGCATAAAACAGCCTATGTTGATTGGTTAAGCGATATGGCGGCAACCTTGGCAAAATGTTTGAAATAACCGCGGCTATTTTAGAACTCATTTTTTGAGCTTTTTGCTGAACACAGAGTCAATAATAAGCTGCTTGATGAATTAATTTTTCCCGCGCATAGTAGACAAAAGCACAAAAAAGGATGGCTTTGTGACGTCTACAGTAGAAAGCGTTTTGCAATCGCTCCGGCAGGAACATGGTAATAAGCAGCGCGAGGGTGCTCACGAGATTGTGCATAATAGCGAATCTCTGCGCCAGTATTATCAGCGTATTCGGCAGCAATCACTCAAGCTTTGCAATGATCTTGAGATTGAAGATTTTGAGTTACAGGCCGATGCTTTTGTTAGCCCAACAAAGTGGCATTTGGCCCATACCAGTTGGTTTTTCGAAACCTTTATTCTAAAAAATATCCCCGACTATCAAGTCTTTCATCCGCAATTCGAATATCTGTTTAACTCTTATTACAATACCGTTGGCAAACAATACCCTAGAGATAAGCGCGGATTAATGTCGCGCCCGACAGTGCAAGAAGTGAAAGCGTATCGTCAGTATGTTGATCATAAATTATTGGCGCTTATCGATTCAGAAGTCGGTGTAAGTAAAACGCAAATTGATTTGGTGATTTTAGGGTTAAATCACGAGCAACAACATCAAGAGTTAATGCTTACCGATCTTAAATATAATTTATCGTTTAACCCGCTTTATCCTATCTATGCAAAAGCAAAATTTCCTAAAGACCAAGCGCCAGACAGTAAGCAAAGTAATGCTATTACGCCCTTAAAATTTATTGAATTTGGCGGTGGCATTTATAACTTTGGTAAGAAGGGTTATGGATTCAGTTTTGATAATGAAATACCAAGGCATCAAGCTCTTATCAATGATTTTCGTTTAGCCAACCGTTTGGTAACGAATGCAGAGTTTTGCCAGTTTATAGATGATGGCGGTTATCAAGATCCACAATATTGGTTAGCAGATGGCTGGGCTTGGGTACAAAACAATAAGATTGAAGGGCCACTTTATTGGCAGCTAGAAAGTGAAGATGCAAAACAACCACAACGTTATGAGTTTCGTTTGACTGGCTATGGGCAGCTACATCCTGAGCAGCCTGTTACTCATGTGAGTTTTTATGAAGCCGATGCTTATGCGCGCTGGGCAGGAAAACGTTTGCCTTCAGAGTATGAGTGGGAGGTCGCGAGTAAAAAACGAAACATTGAAGGGACGTTTGTTGAGTCACAAAGTTTTCATCCGTTGGTGGTTAAATCTTCTGATGAGGGCATGCAGCAGTTGTTTGGTGATTGCTGGCAGTGGACCCAAAGTTCTTATGCGCCTTACCCAGGCTTTAAAACACCTGCAGGTGCCGTGGGTGAATACAACGGCAAGTTTATGTGCAATCAAATGGTTTTACGGGGTGGCTCTTGTGCGACGCCAAAAGATCATTTACGTCTAACGTATAGAAACTTTTTTTATCCTCAAGATCGTTGGCAGTTTACCGGTATTCGTTTAGCCGAAGATGTTTAATTTGAGATTGACCGCAGAGACTCGAAAATATGAATTTTAATCAGCAATCGTTTATTAAAAAATCTTCGCGTAAGGGTTTACGTTTTTTCGACAATCAGCCTGTTGCTGAAGATATTTTGTCAGAGGTAATTGCGGGGTTGAGTCAGCCGCAAAAGGTTCTGCCTGCTAAATATTTTTATGATGAGCAAGGTTCGCGATTATTCGAGGCCATTACGCAGTTGCCTGAATATTATCCTACGCGCATTGAAATTGATTTATTACGCCAGCATAAGGAGAGTATTGCGAAGTTAGTGAAAGATGATGTTTGGCTTTTAGAATATGGCAGTGGTGCGAGTCTAAAGATTCGTTTGTTGCTGCAAGCAATTCGACCAAACTGTTATGTGCCGATGGATATTTCTAAAGATTTTTTATTAGCATCGGCTGAAAGTTTGATGGAAGATTATCCTTGGCTCGATGTTTATGCGGCGTGTGTTGATTATTCTCAGCCAGTTCGTTTACCTGCGGATATGATTACCAGCGCACAAAAATTAGGATTTTTTCCAGGTTCTAGCATCGGTAATTTTGCTCCCCATGAGGCACAAATATTTTTGCAAGGTGTGCGTAATACTCTTGGTAAAGATGGCGCGATGTTAATTGGTGTTGATCTGCAAAAGGATAAGCACATTTTGGAAGCGGCTTATAACGATTGCCAAAATGTAACAGCGGCGTTTAATTTTAATATTTTGCATCATATCAATCGTATTTTAGGTACGCAGTTTAATGTAAATTATTTTGAACATAAGGCGATTTATAGCGAAAATAAAAGTCGTATCGAGATGCATTTGGTAAGTACGATGGATCAAATTGTTAATATTTCTGATTCTAGTATTAATGGCGGTGAATCAAAAAATATTATTTTTAAAGCAGGCGAAACGATTCATACCGAGAATTCTTATAAATATTCTAAGCAAAGTTTTATTGATTTGGTTGAAGGTGCGGGCTTTGAAGTTCGTGAGTGCTGGTCAGATGATAAAGAGTATTTTGCGATGTTTTATTTGCACTGCTGTTAAACCTAAATGATAAGCACCGTAATTCTATGATTTTATCACGCGCTGTATTAGGTAGGTATTTGGCCATTGCGCGATCGGTTTTGGGTGTGACGTTTAAGGCCTTCTGAGGGATGGATCCCGAAGAGAGTCTATAGGGACATATTCACGACGTGCCGTAAAACGGCATACCCAATGGCGATCTTTAGCTCAATGGCAATGTAAAACTAAGCACATCGGCGTTTTTAAATTAGTCTTTCAAAAAACTAATACTGAGTCTCGCGATGACGAACCAGTTTCAAGAAATATTCCAGCGGATCTTTCTCGGTCGTAACCAAGGCCGCCATTGGATCTTTGGCAATGGCTGCTGCCTGATGCTGCTGCGTCATAAGACGGCTCAACCAAAAACGTAGCGCAGCCGCGCGCAAACACATGCCCCAAGACTGTTGCTCTAATTCGGTTAATGCTCGCACCGACTGATAACCCGCCATCAACGCAGGCAAGCTGCCTTCAATCCAAGTACCGTTATTATTCGCACACCAATCATTAGCCACAATCGCCAAATCAAATAACCAAGCATCTTGGCAAGCATTATAAATATCTAAAATTGCGCCCAGTTTATCGCCGTTGTTATCAGCACTTTTAGATTCATCGATTTCAAACAACGCATTATCATGAAATAAATCACCATGAATCAAACCACGCGGCAGCGTAAACCAAAGCTCCGCATGCGACTCCTGAAATTCAATCTCATCCACCAGCACCGCTTGTTGCTCATCCGTCAATAGCGCATCACCTAAACTGGCCTGAATAAGCTCACGACCAATTTCTGGCCACCAACGTAAACCGCGATTATTTTCCTCAAGCTGCAAACCTTCACCCGCTAAATGAAAACGCGCCAACGCGGCACCAATTTGCTCACAATGATTAGGGAATATCTTTGCAGGATGAGAACCCGGTAAACACGGACAAAGAATCGCCGGTTTATCTTTCAGAATATGTAAATACTCACCCTGTTTATCAGCCAACGGCCCAGGAACAGGCACACCTTGCTCAGCCAGATGACGGCCAATATTAATAAACCCCTCAACCTCTGCTGCATCATGATGCTCAAAAATCGTTAACACATACTTATTGGAAACCGCACCCGCTAAGGTTTCTACAAAAAAATTCGTATTTTCAACCCCAGCACTGATTCCCTGATGACTTTTATAATAACCCAAAGAAAATTGACCAAGATAAGTGGCGACTTCACTCGCAGAAAGATGTGTATAAACAGACATTAAATTTAGACTTTATAAATCGGTGAACGCAGTGGGCAAGATAAGCAGTTATCCACACAATGCTAAAAGAAGGATTCAAATACAGGTTCATTCAACGCGATGACTACCAGCGAAAAATAACCCAGCTTGGTACAGAGACATCAGGCGCATCGGATTGAATATACTGGCCATCTTCAGCGCCTTGCACGTCAGAAGGTTTTAAGTAATAAGGCTTACCATATTTTGGTACAACCTTAATTTCAACAATTTCACCGCCACGGCGATACTCATAAAAGGTTTTGTCGGCTTCATTGCGAATAACAACTTCTTCACCCATTGGATCAACGGCATGAACAGAAGTACTAATCAGTGCAAAAGCACAGGTGAAAGTCACAAGTAGGGTGCGCATCATGATAAGCTATGCCTCATTCAAATATTAAAAATCATCTCTACTCTCATTGTACCCTTTTTACACCTCAGTGCACCGAGTAACGTATTTAGAACAGACTAGAACAGAGAAATTGCTACGGATAATTTTATGTCAGAATCTGCATCAGCACCCACTATTTTAGTAGATGGCTCCTCCTACTTATTTCGTGCTTATCACGCCATGCCCCCCCTGACCAACTCGGATGGACACCCTACAGGGGCTATTCGTGGCGTAATCAACATGATGCGGAAGCTGCAAAAAGACTACCCAGAATCACAAATCATCGTGATTTTTGATGCCAAAGGTAAAACCTTCCGCAACGATATGTACCCAGAATACAAAGCCAATCGTCCATCAATGCCCGACGAATTACGTGTTCAAATACAACCAATTCACGACATCATTAAAGCCATGGGCTTGCCGCTATTAGTGATAGACGGCGTAGAAGCCGACGACGTGATTGGTACTCTGGCGGCACAAGCCACAGAAGCCAAACGCGATGTCATTATCTCTACTGGCGATAAAGACATGGCCCAATTGGTTAATGAACATATCAGCCTAATTAATACCATGACAGAAACCTTCATGGATGTTGATGGCGTCGTAGAAAAATTCGGTGTTCGCCCTGACCAAATTATCGACTACCTATCCTTGATGGGAGATAAAGTTGATAACATTCCAGGCGTTGAAAAATGCGGCCCTAAAACCGCTGTTAAATGGTTAGCCGCATACGAAACCATGCAAGGTGTGATCGACAATGCCGATTCAGTAAAAGGCAAAATCGGTGAAAACCTGCGTGCCGCTCTAGACTTCTTGCCTCTTTCTTACGAACTCGCGACCATTAAATGCGACGTAGAACTAGAACAAGATATTGCGGATATCGAAACTCAGCCCGCCAATAAAGAAGCGCTTTTAGAATCTTTTACAGAATTTGAATTTAAAGGCTGGGTTGCGGAACTGGGTGGCAAGTTAGACGCAAAAGTCACAGACTCCAAATCGACTAAAGATGCTACTAACGAGGCAATAGCAGCACCCACTGAAGTAACCGAAACCGATTACCAGATCATTTTCGAGCAAGCTCAGTTAGATGAGTGGTTTGAAAAGCTAAGCAAGGCTGAACTCTTCGCCTTCGATACCGAAACAACGTCACTGAATTATATGGAAGCTGAAATTGTTGGTTTCTCTTTCGCCATCGAAGCAGGCAAAGCGGCTTATGTTCCATTAGCGCATATTGGCCCCGATACTCAACTAGAAGACGCACCAACGCAACTAAACCGCGATGCCGTTTTAGCTCAGTTTAAGCCGCTATTAGAAAGCACAACGAACAAGAAAGTTGGTCAGCATTTAAAATACGACGCTCATGTTTTAGCCAACTACGGCATCGAACTGAAAGGTATTCAATTCGATACCATGCTTGAATCTTACGTCCTCAATTCCGTTGCTAGCCGTCACGATATGGACAGCCTAGCCTCGTATTATTTAGGCACCAAAACCACCAAGTTTGAAGACGTTGCGGGTAAAGGCGCCAAGCAAATCACTTTCGATAAGGTCGAAATTGCCATCGCCGGACCTTATGCTGCGGAAGATGCTGACATCACCTTACGCTTGCACCAAACACTTTGGGCGCAGCTGAATGACAGTGATAAGACCGATCTAAAAAGCGTTTTTGAAGACATCGAGTTACCGCTGGTAGAAGTATTAACCAAAATCGAAGCCAATGGTGCTTTGATCGACCCTGATATTTTACACGAACAAAGCGGCCAACTGACGGCGCGTTTAGCGGAGTTAGAACAACAGGCTCACGACGTCGCAGGGCAAGTATTCAATCTAGGTTCGCCGAAGCAGCTAGCAGAAATTTTATTCGAAAAACTCGAATTGCCCATCGTGAAGAAAACCCCTAAAGGCGCACCTTCGACAGCAGAAGAAGTCTTAGTTCAGCTAGCGGAGGAGTATGAACTGCCCAAATTGATTTTGGAAAACCGCAGCCTAAGTAAATTAAAATCGACCTATACCGACAAATTGCCGTTAATGATTTGCAAGCGTACAGGCCGCCTTCATACTTCGTATCATCAAGCGACCGCAGTTACTGGGCGCTTATCTTCAACCGAGCCGAATCTACAAAATATTCCGGTGAAAAGTGAAGAAGGCCGACGCATTCGTAATGCATTTGTTGCCCCAGAAGGCTATACCATGGTCGCAGCGGATTATAGCCAGATTGAATTACGCATCATGGCGCACTTATCGAATGACGAAGGCTTATTAACCGCATTCGCCAATGGCATTGATGTGCATACCGCCACGGCGGCCGAAGTTTTTGGTGTAACGATTGATAACGTTGAACCGAATATGCGTCGCAGCGCCAAGGCGATTAACTTCGGCTTAATCTATGGCATGTCAGCTTTTGGTCTAGCCAAACAGATAGGGGTTGGTCGTAATCAAGCACAAGAATACGTTGATCTGTATTTTGAACGCTATCCTGGAGTGAAGTCTTACATGGACAATACTCGCGCGGATGCTGCTGATGCAGGGTATGTTGAAACGATCTTTGGTCGTCGCCTATATCTTCCTGACATCAAGGCCAAAAACGGCCAGCGCCGTCAACATGCCGAGCGTACAGCGATTAACGCGCCAATGCAGGGGACTGCTGCCGATATCATTAAGAAAGCGATGATCAAGGTCGCTGAGTGGCTCGCGACCGAAGAATTTGATGCGCAAATGATCATGCAAGTACACGATGAATTAGTGCTTGAAGTAAAAACTGAGCAACTAGATGCTTTCTCAGCCAAGCTAAAAGAAATTATGGAACATGCTGCTGAGTTATCCGTACCGTTAATTGTAGAGGTCGGCTCAGGTAAAAACTGGGGTGAGGCCCACTAGAAGAAAGACATGAAACCTAATGGTTATATAGAACGTTTGTTTTAATAATTAACGAGTATGGCGCATTGCTAAAATGCGTCTATAGTTATTTTATGCAAGCAGAGAGTGTGCTTCCAATACCTTCATTAGGTCTAACGTTGCTTCTGATTTTAGCAGTAACGTTGCTCTTTCTTCGGTGATTCCCCAAAGATCCGAAGCCTAGCCCGGTTGATTCCCCCAATTATCAATCGGGCTCTTTTTTGCCTGTAAGAAAGTCCTTCTGCTACTTAACCCAAACAGTAAGCAAAAAAAAGCCCTTACCGCTTAAAGCAGTAAAGGCTATTTTCAATAATCAACGATTATTACTCAGCAGGAGGCTCATTACCTTCGATGAATGGAGCAGGAGCATCCGCGCCTTCAACATCGTCTTCATGAAACTCCGTATTGTCCATAAACCACGTCGTCAGATGCTTGCGTAATTCTTTTACGCCATCGCCTTTCAACGATGAGAACATCTGAACCGTTGCCAGTTCGCCCATATTGGCAACCGCTTTACGTACTTGCAGCATGGTTGCAGACGCAGGCCCACGCTTAAGCTTGTCGGCTTTGGTTAATAGAATATGCAATGGCATATTCGATTCGTGCGCCCAATCGACCATGGTTTGGTCAAATTCAGTCATTGGATGACGAATATCCATGACTAAAACCAAGCCGCGTAGACAATCTCGCTTATCTAAATAAGCGCCTAATTGCTTTTGCCACTCAATTTTGATCGCTTTTGGTACTTTTGCGAAGCCATAACCCGGCAAATCGACGAGGCGATAAGGCGTATCATCTACTTGGAAAAAGTTAATTAACTGCGTTCGACCCGGCGTTTTACTGGTTCGAGCAAGCTTAGTTTGTTCGGTTAAGGCGTTAAGCGCACTCGACTTACCAGCGTTGGAGCGGCCTGCAAAGGCGATCTCTACACCGTCCCATTGAGGGCACTGAGTGAACTTTGCGGCGCTTTGCATGAACCGAGTCTTGGTATAAATCAATGTTTGTGCATTTAACATAAGGTAAACGTAATGACCGTTAGGAAATTA
>PJEL010000712.1_pt1 | contig 38079 bp, 29 predicted proteins | sample 1853271 | NCBI WGS metagenome assembly PJEL01 (sample SAMN08108733, study PRJNA415343) | Invertebrate metagenome, whole genome shotgun sequencing project. | host: Globobulimina | place: Sweden: Gullmar Fjord | collected 2015-08
ATCTTGGCAAAAGCAACGCCACCACCCTTGCGAATGACCGTACGAACTGTACCCATGCGGGCGCGGCCAGTACCTTTTTGCTTGTAAATCTTGCGTGTGGACCCATCCACCATACCACGGCTCTTTGTCCGGGCGGATCCTTGACGCCGATTGGCGTGCTGCATGACATAGGCTTGTTTGAGCAGGGCATAGCGAATGTCGCCGCCGAGCTCTTGCTCGTCCAGCGAATACGTCTCGACCTGTTTACCCTCGCGGTTGTATACCGGAAGTTCAATCATTTTCATTCACCTGCAATTCCAAACCTGCGTTCAATTTCCATTCGCCTCAGGCCAGTCCTGAGACAAAGAAAAAGACCAACAGGATCGGTCTTTCGTATTTCGCCTCACCCTCCGCTGCCTCAATTCTCCACTTCGATCAACGGGAGACAGGGTAGGGTTATTGACTCGGTATTGTTCACCAAAGTCTCGGTGTCAGTGCCAGGCAGTTCCCCGGGGGCTTTTCTGGCTGGGCGGGAGTTGTTCCCGCCGTTATGTCTTCTAAATCCTCTTCCTGCTGGATCATCCATCAGGCGAGCGAATCCCACTTTTCAGTGGCGTATCGCTCTGTGATCAGCCTTTCATCTTCTCCGCCGCCTTGAGCTGCTTACTGCGTCCCAGACGTACTGCGGAGCGAACGAACACTAGGCCTGAGTTGGCTCCAGGTACAGTTCCCTTGATCAAAAGGAGGTTTTTCTCTGCAATCACTTTCACAACTTCATGATTTCGTGTGGTCGCATGAACATCGCCCATGTGGCCCGCCATTCTCTTGCCCTTCTTGATCTTCGGGCCGGTACCAAGGTTGGTCGCATGACCACCAATCGAACCGGGCGAACGATGGCGTCGTTTCACGCCATGTGATGCCAACTGACCTTTGAAGCCATGTCGCTTCACGCCACCCTGAAATCCCTTGCCCTTGGTCGTCCCTGAAACATCCACAAAGTGAACGCCTTCAAAGTCTGCCAACGTAACCACTTGGCCTAATTCGTACTCTTCAACTTCCTTATCATCCTCAAAGCGGTATTCCTGATGGAATCGCTGAGGTGAAACGCCTGCTTTGCCGTCGTGGCCGATCAGCGGGAAGGTTGAATTCTTCGGGTCAATTTCATCAAACGAAAGTTGGATCGCTGAATACGAATCGCTCTCGGTGGTCTTGATTTGTGTCACCGGGCATGGGCCGACCTGCAGAACTGTAACGGGAACATTTTTGCCATCTTCGAGGAAAAAGCGAGTCATGCCTACTTTGCGGCCCAGAATTGCCACTCTTTTTGCTTTGCTTACAGCCATTGTTGTACCGTACCTTTCAATTGAGGTCTTGCTTCACACCTGACCAGGGGTCCTGCAGGCTGATCTAGTTCAGCACCAGAAGCAAGCAGGACGTGGCCGGACAATTTATCTGTTGATACCGCTCTCTCGAGGTGTTCGGATGCTCACTAGAAAGCACCTCCACCTACCAATCGCAGCACCGTCATCAAAAACCGGGCCAATTTCAATCGAAATCGAACCGGGTTTTAGTATGTTGGGCGATCTTACGCCTTGATCTTGACGAATACGCCAGCCGGAACCACAAGTCGGTTAAGCGACTCGACCGTTCGGGCATTGGGATCGGAGATATCGATAATTCGCTTATGGGTGCGAATTTCGAATTGCTCACGTGATTTTTTGTCAATATGCGGGCCACGAAGAACTGTGTATCGTTCGATTCGTGTGGGCAGCGGGATTGGCCCCCCTACCTTCGCACCGGTTCGCTTTGCATGGTCAACGATCTCTCGAGCAGACACATCAAGTGCTTGATGGTCGTAGGATTCCATGCGAATTCTGATCTTTGTGCCACTCATGAACAGGTGATCTCCAAATTCAAGGCGATATCGTCACTTTCCAGATTGCCCTCTTTCATAAGGCCGGGCGCGCTACCTTTGCTCACCACCTCTCGATGTGGAGCCGGGGATAGTAGAGGATGGATCAAGGGTGTCAACTCAGAGAATGCTTGATTCAAGTCACCTTCAAGCGGAAGATACCAACATGAAAGATCCACCGAAACCAAAGTACATGTGGCTGACCATCATCTTATTGGCTGTTTTCCTGATTGGTCTCGCCATAGCTTGGGGGATTAGCCGATCGCGCCAACGGAATGATCTTACTGAATTTGGGTCTGCTACCCTCTCACCAAGGCTCTTTTACCAATTGGATTACGCCTCATTCGGTAATACTACAGTACCAACGTTGTTTTAGCACCTCGCAGGGAAGACCGCTTGCTTTTGCCGATTCTGACCCGCCATGATTGATTCTTACCCCACACACTCTCCCGAGTCAGCCTCTAAAAGGGGCCCCGAACCAGCGAGCCGATTGGCTGTTTGGAAGATTGCGGCTGCAAGTCTGCTTCATGCGCTTCTCTTTGTCCTCTCGTTTCCCCCCTTTAATGTCTGGCCGTGCATAGTCCTTTCATTAATACCCTTGCTCTATATCGCTACACAGAATCGGTCGTCACCGTCCGGCCGATCATTCCTAATTGTCTGGGCTGGCAGCACTTTGGGCTATTTGTGGATTCAGCGATGGTTGACGGTTGTTGCCTTGGCCGGATTGGGACCGCTTGCGCTCATTCTTGGTATCTATTCTGCCATTTTCGTTTTTCTTATTCAGAGGATCCGATCGAAGCGACTTGAACGAAATGGGTCATCCGGGTCGCTCATATTCATAGCCCCCGTGCTTTGGACCGGGCTTGAGTATTTTCGAGGCGAACTCTTCTTTGATGGCTACCCGTGGTTTCTGGTAGGCCATCCTTTAGTCGAATGGCCGATCTTGTGTCAGGTTGCAGACCTTGGCGGGGCCTACATGGTCTCGTTTGCGACCGTCGGATTGGCTGCGGGCATTTTTGATATTGCTCTCGCATTTTCCCAAAAGGGCGATCCGCCTTCTTCGCGATTTCCACGTGTGATCATCCCTGTAGCCGTCCTTGTCACGGGTGTCGTTAGCATACTTGGATACGGCCAATGGCGGCTTTCTCAAACACCTGATATTGAGCAGGCGGAGGCTGCGGATACGTTCACGGTCCTAGCGATTCAAACAAACATGCCGCAGGATAACAAACTGCAATGGTCATCTCAACAACAGTTCACCGACTTCATCTCTTTCCTTGAACTCATGGCAGAAGGCATGGGTGCAGCAGAATCTGCATCGAAACCATCGGCAGTTAATTTGATTGTGTGGCCTGAAACATCAGTTCCCGGACTTGTCTTTAGCCGTCAGTCGCGGTCAGAAATAGAGCGTTTTGAACGCGAGACCGGATTCACCGCGACGGGCCTCAGTGGTGTCTCCGGCACGTATTATGAAGATCAGATTGTTAAATTGAGCAATCAATTTGACACTCCAATGCTCCTTGGTGCAACACGCTTTGAGAATCTCCGTATGTCGGTCGAGGAGAAGCTGGACCAACAGGGCCAGCCTGCCTTTTGGATGAATACGAAATACGATTCCCATTATAATTCAGCCATCTTGTATTCACCAACGTTAGGACGGACCGATGACCGGTACGACAAGATTCGGCTGACGCCGTTCGGTGAAACCATGCCCTACATCCGAGCTTGGCCTTGGCTGCAAAATAAGATGCTGGCAATTGGCGCAGGCGGGATGACCTTTGACTTGAACGAAGGAACACGGTTTCATCAATTTGAAGTGCCGACTTCTGTTTCATCTTCTTCTTCAATACACGTCGCCACGCCGATCTGTTTCGAGTCAACGGTTGCGAGCGTTTGCCGTAAGTTGGTTCGCCCCGATGGCGAAAGAAGCAAGGCAACAGATGTCCTCATCAACCTGACCAACGATGGCTGGTTCGGCCACGCTCCCGGTGGACGCTGGCAACATTTGCAAATCGGGCGTTTTCGATGTATCGAGAATCGTGTCCCGATGATCCGCTGTGCAAACACCGGGGTGAGTGCGTCAATCGATTCTGCTGGGCGATTGACTGCGGTGGGCCCCAACATCCCATCCAATATCGAGCCAACTCATACGAGTGGTTCATTGGTTACAACAGTGGTCCGCGACCCACGAATCTCATTTTTTTCGACGTTTGGGTATCTTTTCGGGGTCGGAACACTCTTCGTCGCCCTGATTCTCATCTTGAACTCATTCTTCCGTCGACCCTAAGTACACACCATTCAAAACGCGCCAAGGCAACAATTAACCCGATCCCTTGGAATCGGCCGATTAAAAGAGGAGCGGAAGAAAGTAGCCAATGGGCAGATTCTCTAGTGAAGGTCATGCTATTTGATGGGGGCTTCTAAAGATGTTGAACACTACTCGATCAAGAACGAAGACAAGGCTCATGGCCCGTCTCATTTCTAACTTTATTGCACCCAGTAGCCAACCTCTTCTAATTGGAGGCCTCTTGGCAGCTGCTAGTTTGGCAGTCTTTGGATGCCAATCGGGATCGGGGCCCCGATCACATGCTACGCCCAAAGTGCCAGCAACCTATGCCTCTTTGGCTTCTGATGCCGGAATGCAGGAATTACTGCGAGGAGAAGCCACCTCTTACCTGTTGGAGATGGCTGAACATCCCTATGCGGGTTTTCGAGCAAACGCGATTGAAGCTCTGGGTGCCGAGCAGGATCTAGGCGAATCGGTTGCACGGGTTGGGTTGTTGGACGTGAACCCAGGTGTACGTTTCGCTGCAGCAATGGTCATCGGGATAAACAAGTACCGTGACTCAGTCCCCTTGGTTCATGCCCTTCTGCAGGATGAAAATGCTTCTGTTCGTGTAGCAGCCATCTTTGCCACCGCTCGTAATGGTTCGCCGCATGAAATCAGCAACCTCGCGGACTTTTTGTTTGATGACGATCTAGCCTCACGAAGCAATGCTGCATTGGCTCTGGGTGAATTAGGCAATGAATCCGCCAAGGAACTATTGCGAGAAGCCTTGGAATATGAGAATCCACGAGCCACAGTGACGCAAGAGCGATTAGGCGATCTGCAGATTGCAGAAGCAATGGTCAAACTGGGTGATGATTCTGCACTTTCCCGTATTCGCGCCCACCTTCGAAGCGGTCCAGACGAGGGCGAAGTAACTGCTTTGGCTGCCACCATGCTGGGAAATCTAAATGCTCAAGTCTACAAACGAGATTTGATGAACATTGTCGCAGCCTGGAAAGAATTCCAGTACTCCGCTGAGATTCGCCTCGCTGCTATGGGTTCGTTGGCCCAAATGGGAGAAGAGGTGCCGATTTCCTTGGTGCTTGAGTATTTCGGCTCCACCTATCAGGACTCTCAGTCAGGTGAATTTGTTGCTATTCGAAGTCAGGCGACGTTTGTGCTTGGGGTTATCGGCTCTTCAGAATCCATACCTCACTTGGCGGACCTATTTCACGATTCGCTTGATTCACCTGTTCGGCTCCAAGCGGCAGCAGCATTATTGAAGATAATCAAGCCCGTGAACACGTCTACACAATCGTGAGATGCCCACCGTTCATGAGTGAATCCAATATTCCGTGTTACCTGCGCTGATTGATTCGAGTGATTCTTCGGCCGTAAATCCCGCAGTTTGACATCGATCAGCGATTGCGTCCCATCATTTTCATCAAATCATCACAATTTTCTTGATCCCTGAAAGAAGAAACAGGGCAATGTGAGTTATACTGGCCCTCACGAATGTTGAGAGGCTCCATGTAGCCATCTGCACTCGAGTGTGACGTTGGTGATGATGAGTAGGTTGAATCTGTGGTTCCATACGAGTGTTCACCAGAATCAAAACCATAAGAACTTCATCTTGGCACCATCCCCCCGGACTGGAATGAAGTAAAAAGGATCAAGCGACCGGGTGCCAACTCCTTGCCGTACGGAGTAAGTGCCCTACCATGCTGTTCCGAGGCATACGCGAGGAATCGCCCCACACCGGCCTCGGTCGTACCTGATTAAGTAACTTGGAGGATAGGCTTTTGCATACCTTGACGAAGATTTTCATTGTACTTCAGGCACTTCTGTCTGCTTTTATTCTCGCATTGGTCGTGCCGTTGGCCGTCAATCAGGATACGTGGAAGGATAAGTACATTGAAGTGAAATCCTCTGTGGATTCACTTGGCAGTACGCTTGCCGCCGTGACCATGAAGGATCAGGGCACTGCGATTCAGGAATCCCTGAAGTATCAAAATGCTCAGTACGAAATCGCAGGCTTGCGTTCGGACCTGAGTAAGAAAGATCAAACGCTCATTGATCTTCGAGCTCAAATCGGTTCCGCACAACTGGATGCCGCCGAAGTCCGTGCCCAATTGGACACGTTGACTGCCTCTCAAAAAACGATGTCTGAAATTATCGAGAAACAAGGCGTCGAGATTACTGATCGCCGAAATAACTCACTAAAGATCCAACGCAACTCTATCGAATTGCAAGACAATCTGCTTGAACGTGAAGCTCGCCTCGAAGTCGCCATTGCAGCGATCGAAATCCTGCAAGAGCAACTGTATGCGGCTCTCGAAGGTCCCGCGCCAACCGGTGGTGATGACACGAGCATGGCCAACTCCGTTGCTTCCCCCCCGGTCAAGGGTCGGATCCTCGAAGTTGAAAACGATGTTGCAGGCAACAAGTTTGCTGTAATCGACATGGGGAGTAGGGACGGCCTCTCTTCTAACATGCGATTCCTGATTAGTCGAGATCGACACTTCGTTGGCTACCTTGTCTTGACCAATGTTGACATCAACCGATCATCCGGTCGAATCGAACTTGAACAATCCGATGGGGTTGAGTCCGGCGATGATGTTCTTGGTGGCGTGCAATAAAATCAGACTCTCCCGTCATGGTGCGGCAACGCCCAACGACTGACCGGAAAGTACGAAACTGCTTTGGATTTCCATCCAACGACTAGATGACAGATGTGAAGGAATGACGATCATGAGCCAAATGACTGCAGGTGGAACACGACGTAAGGGCGGCGGATTGCTGGACATTTACACCGGCTTGGCTCTTGCAGGTACGGTCGCTCTCTTGCTCGGCTTGGGTATTCTTTGGATGGCTGGCTCTGAATTGGCCGCTGGTGAATCAGAAAATACAGCTATGCCGTGGCAGATCCTAAGCGGTTCATAATCGCTTGCCTCGCCTTTCCGTTGACTCTACAGAGTTGAAATAGGGCGAAATAATAGATGATACCAATTACGACTCTCGTCTGATCCTCAGATGAGAGTTGTTTTTTTTGGATTGAATGTTGTTCTCTATACTGATTGGTTCTCATCACGATCGACAGGAACGTGTTCAAATCAAGCATAACACGAGGCTTTAATACCGGCGCGCCACGACTGCGACCGCCAAGTCTTCAAGCAATTGGCGAGCCGGTGATGGGTGAATTTTTTTGAGTTCTACTCGAGCACTCTCTACAAGGTCGTTTGCTTCTTGTTGTGCATGCTCTACTGCAGCCGAGTTCAATAATGTTGCTCGAACCAGTTGCCGTGAGTCTTCTGAAATATTATCGCTCAGCAAATGCAACATGTTTTCACGCTCGTTCGCCGTTGCTTCCTGAAAATAGAGAATGATGGGAAGGGTTAATTTCGTTTTCTCTAAATCCTTGCCTAGAGATTTTCCGACCTCTTCTTCGACACCGATTAGATCAAGCAGGTCATCTTGGATTTGAAATGCCATTCCAAGCTTGCGCCCATACTGGCCCATTGCTTCGGCCAATTGTTGCTCCGCACCGCATTCGTAGGCGCCCAATTCACAACATAACCCAATCAGTGAGGCTGTCTTGCGATTGATGATCTCCATATAGGTTGGAATATCAATGGACCAATCACCGCGGTGATGCAACTGAAGAAGTTCACCTGCACACATGGAATTGGTAACCGCGCCAATTCTCTCATTCAACTCAGGTCGGCCTAGGGTTGAACATAAATGGAAAGAATTTGAGATCAGATAGTCGCCCAACAGAACTGCTGCTTCATTCCCATGCAGGTAATTCACGGTGGCACCACGGCGGCGCATATCTGCTTCATCCAAGACATCATCGTGAACCAATGTCGCCATATGCACCATTTCACATACTGCAGCCACCACCCTGTGGCTATGCCCAATACAACGATGCATTGCTCCAAGGTCAGTCGGACTTGTCGGAGTGAGCTCTGGTTGATTGGGCTCGACTTCTGCAATGACGTTAGCAGATGCGGCCAAGCCACACAAGATTGTCATGGTTGGACGTAACATCTTGCCTCGATACCGTTCGATGTATCGGCAGAGTTTTTGCACGGGTGGCAAATCAAGATTGAGCTGCTCGCTAAAACACTGCTCGACTCGTTCTAGTTCAAGTGCCAAGATGCTGAGCACTGGCGCATGCAATTCAGGATGGGGAACAATTCCCTGCATCCGATTGATCGACATTTTCAGGTCATGTGGATTGGTCATCAATCAATCGTAGCCCTTGCTCTGTCCCTGTCGGGGGAGGCATCCACACCATAAAGAAGTCCCCAAACTCCCAGGGCCAATTTGCGTGGCTCGTTGGCAGCACGACAAGAAATCCCATTTCATCAGGGCAACTTGTTAAATTGGATAAAATAGTGAGTTTTTGGCCCATCGTTTCATTTCAGTTGCACTAATTCACTGCTTTTTCACTGCATTTCTCAGTGTGTGGAATATTCTGAATGCGGAAGCGGTTTGGAAAGAACGCGGGGACCATGGATTCTATCGGCCCTGCCAGATGGGGAGTCGGGGGCGATTCTTGTTTGGTCTGAAACAAAGGCTTCTATCAGAATAAGGGTGATGTCGACCAGGCATCGTTTTTTTGGCTCGAGGATATCTTACTACACATCTGGTGTGGATGGTTCCGCATTGGAAACTAGAACTGACGGACAGATACGATTTTTTTCTATTCAGGAGCAATGAATATGCAGCGCACAAAGATTGGGTTCACGACTCTTATGGCCTCCGTGCTTTTAGCCGCAGGCTGTGCCGCCACGACAATGGCCGGCGACAAGAACGGCTTTGAAGCATTTGTCGAGATTGAGAATTCTATGGAATTCACAGGCGAAATGATCATCCGCCCCATTCAAGAATCACAGGGCGTTGATTTTGGTTATGATGCGGACACCATCAACGCGATGCGCGATAACGCTGTCCAAGCGATCCACGCCAACACCGAAGTACTTGAGTATGTGTGGCAAACGGATGAATACATCATCCAGTTGCCCGAAGGTGTGACTGAAACTGAATTGGCCCAACAGTTCATGGAATCTGGTTTATTTGATTATGCCGAACCCAACTGGCTTGTCTTCCCAACCGTCATTCCGAACGACAGTCGACTCGGAAGCCAATGGCATCACAAGTCTCCCACGGTCAACTCCTACGGCGGCTGGGATATGCACACAGGGAACTCATCAGTTTCCGTAGGTATCTGTGACACCGGCGTCAGAACGACGCATGAAGACCTCTTGCTCCATCGTTTGGAAGGCTATAACGCCGTGGACCGTAGATGGGAAAATGCCGGTGGCCAGATTAGCGATATCAATGGTCACGGCACATGGTGTACCGGTACCGCAGCTGCTAACGGCAATAACGGCAAAGGTGTTTCCGGCATGGGTTGGAATCTAAGTCACCGCATGCTTCGCGTTACCAATAGTGGTGGCGGAGGCGCATACATCGCTGACTTGGCTCACGCTGCACGAACATCTGCGGATGCAGGCGACCGAGTATCAAGCGTGTCATACGGCGGAGCAACCAGCAGTACCGCACGATCTGCTGCGACCTATTGCAAGAGCAGAGGCGCATTATGCTTCTGGGCTGCAGGCAATGAAGGCAGCTACCTCAGCGGCAACCGCGATAGCGATGACCTCCTCGTAATTGGTTCCACCACCAGTAGCGACAGCAAATCGTCATTCTCTAACTACGGCCCATATGTTGACTTCATGGCCGGCGGTTCAAACATCTACACCACCGACCGAGGAAGTAACTCCAGTTATGGAGCGGTCAGCGGTACAAGCTTTGCCTGCCCAATGGCAGCCGGCTTGGCGACGCTTATCTGGTCCGCAGATTCTTCGCTCACACCCGATGAAGTTGAACAGTTGCTGAAGGATACGTGCACCGATCTTGGTTCATCAGGTGTCGATGATACATTTGGCTACGGCCGCATTGACTCTAAGGATGCACTTGACACCATTGGAACATTCCAATTGTCATTCGAGCCTGCATTGCCTTTGCGGGGCGGCCAGACGACTGACTTTGTGCTGACCAACGGTACACCAAATGAAACCACGGGCATGTACTACAGCCTGCGTGGCGAAGGTCTAACCGAAGTCGCACCGGGTCTCTTCGTTGATCTCAAGAAGGCCAAGCAAATTGGTAACAACAAGAACACCGCAGGAAACGGCAACGTGTTCTGGTCTGTCAAGATCCCGAACGCCGGGTCCGGCCGACGTGTGTTCTTGCAAGCGATCCAAAATGATGGCAACAAGACCGAAATGATCTACACGGACATTGAATAGACCGTCTCCTACAAACGCATGGTCTTGGACCAACGTTAAACTGATTTCCCGCTGACTCCCAAAGGAGTCAGCGGGTTATTTTTTTTGTAAATAGGACTATGAGGAAAAATGAAATTGATTGACTGCAATGGGAATCACCCAACGCACTGCTTGATGGCTCATTGATTTTTCAGCCATCTGCGCTGCCGCTTGGCGGATAAGCGCCACCAGTTCGGTGACGAATATGGCTTCGCAGTTCCAGTCGAAGTGTGTCAACTTCCTGTCGCAAATGTTCAAGTGCATCAGTTGCCGACATGGCTAAGAGTTCCTCTGCCGGTATGGGTTTACCAAATCTGACTTCAATTGGGCCTCGTACAAACGGTCGTTTCGAATGGCGAGGCCAATTGTCATACGCGCCTTCGACCGCTATCGGGATGACAGGCACTTTGGCTCGACGAATGAGTAGCATAATGCCACGTTGAAATTCCGCCACCTGCCCATCCGTGGTTCGCACACCTTCGGGATAGACCATTACCAATCGGCCTCGTTTCAAATGCTCGATGCAAATTTTAAAGACAGATGTATCCGTTTGGCCACGTCGGACTGGAATCGCGTTGAGCAAACTGATCGCCTTGGCAAAAATTGGATTCCTAAATAATGTCGACCTCGCAATGGAATAGGTATGCCGTTTGATTGCAACCCCCATCAATGGCGGATCGAAGAAGGACTGGTGGTTGGCTACGACTAGATATCCCCCGTGAGCGGGGACATTCTCTGAACCGAATGAGCGATAGCCGTACACCAACACCATAATGGCTCGAAAGAAATGCCAGCACACACAGTAATACAAAATGTGAATGAGGGAATCGCATGGGTTGAGTGATTGCAATTTTTTTAACATGATAATACAGTACTAATGCTGTCTGAAGACGATCAATCAGTCGGACGCAGGGCGAGGATTAAATGACGTCGCGACCTCAGATGACACTTCTGCCCGAACTGTTTGAATGATCGTTTGAATGACTTCCTCACGATCCATACCGGTGCTGTCAATCACAATCGCGCCTTCAGGCTGAATCAAAGGTCCATCCGTTCGCTCACGATCAAGTCTATCTCGGCGCAAGATCTCTTCGAGAATCTTTTCCAAATCCACATGCTGAACCCGCCCGGACTTCATCAACTGAGCCGACCTTCGATGTGCGCGCTCTCGAGCAGACGCATCAAGATACAGTCGCACCTCTGCATCGGGAAACACCACTGACCCCTGATCACGCCCTTCTGTCACAAGCCGGGGATGATCATCACGAATCGCCCGCTGACGAACGACCAATGCCGCGCGGATCAACGGCATCCTCGCCACCACCGACACGGCGCGAGTTACATCCGCGTCACGGATGCGTTCCGAAACATCGATTGTGATCGGCCAATTGACCCAAATTCGTGGAGGCGAACATGTCCAATCAAATCGAGGCGTTGCTTTTTCGAACGCCTCAATTACTTGAGGTTCAGCAGCTGAAACGTCGTCCAGCGAAATACCACATTCCAAAGCCACCCATGCAATTGCACGGTACATTGCTCCGGTGTCGAGAAAATCCAAGCCCAATTGGTGCGCAACTGATTGCGCGACTGAGGATTTACCCGCCCCGGCAGGCCCATCAATCGTTATGGTGATCGCAGGCAGCGGTTGAATCTCACTAGATTGTGACACATCGTCAGTCATGGATAAGTGCATTGGTGAGGACATTAAGCTAAGGTGATGGTTACATTAGATTCGAGAAAGAGGTGATCCAATTTGATTACTCATGAGATCTACTTCTTACCTGCGGGCAGTAGATCTTCAATATACGATCTCAGATCTTCAATAATTTGCATGGGATCGCCATCACCCAAATAGTCCATCGCAAGAATTTGGCCATACCCCACTTTTTGAAGTGACTCCAAACAGATTTTTACAGCCTCTTTCTCCTCTGAGGTGAAAGAACCCTTTGATTTTTTTGTGTGACCAATCCCACAGGATGCCAATACTGCACCGGCATACGGAGCGATTTGCCGAAGTGTCTGCTCAGGATTCCCCGAAGCCAAAGCGTGTTTAAAACTTGGCATGGTCCCGATGCGAAAACCTCCGACTTGCTTTATGAGCCGAATGAGGATTTCCGGGTCGGCCAAGTCTCCACTGTCGCCAGGCTCGATCATGAGATTCAATTCCAAGCGGTCAATCTGCTCCATAAGGGATCGCAGATAGGCCGCAGCGCGATCGAGCTGTTCTTCACCGCGAATTGGATCAAGGTGCAACGCCAAAGCGTTGCAGCCCAGCCGCTGCGCCGCCCTTGCGATGAGCCCAAGTCGGCTACTGGACGCCTCAACCATCGCCGAATCAGTTGTATGTGCATTGATTGAATCTGATTCGCGTAAGACCAAACATGGACACCCTGCTTGATCAGCACGATTCCGAAAGATCACGAGGTCATCCAGATTCCAACCTTTGAGCATCACGGTATCGACAACCAAGCCACGCATCAAAAGTCTTTGAAGCGCCAACTCCGGTAGATCGAGAAGCCCAGATGAAGATGGGGCTTCGCTCAAATCCAATGTGTGATGTAGAGAGACTGCATTAAGGGTCAACAACATAAAACATCCGCCGCTTGTAAATGGTTGAATGCATCATATCCCTGACTCTGCACGGGGACACACTTCGACACCCAAGGGCTTTGAATCACTCGCTCTACCGCTCAATGCCGAATCGCAACGCTCACTACGATCCACCCCAAGCTAGCCCATTCCTGCAGTATTCTCAGCTCTCAGGAATTGCTTACACGCCTGACCGCTCATACTTGAGGTTGACAAAAACTGCAATAAAAAACGCGTAGCCAGACAAGCCAGCTACGCGCGGAGGGGAGAAAGATCTGAGTGAGTCGGCCATCCAAATGTTAATTTGGGAACCTTATGTTTCAATATAGAGGAAATGAAAGGTTTCTGCAAGCAACTGGGACGAATAATCTGACATTTGTCCGCCTTGGACCTCAATCGGTTGGCTTTTTAACCCCCAACATGTTGTGATCGACATAGATTCACCTACAAGAACGGTGATTTTCTCAGTGGTTTGCCGGACGATTGGGGGCGGGCGGATACGATAGTCCTCTCGAAATCTTGGTTTGCTGCGTCTGAAGTGGGATTCCAGCGGGTTTCGAGCGTGGCTTGGTCTACGATCAGCCTTGGACAATCACCTACCAACCGACCCAATTCACCTGACAGGGGTATTTTTCGATGGCCATACCGAACGATCGTCAATATGCAGTCTCACATGAGTGGCATAAACTCGACGGGGACGTCCTCACCCTAGGGATCACCCAATTTGCAGTGGATGAACTCACGGATATTACCTTCGTCGAAATGCAAGATCCGGGCACCGTTCTCGAAGCAGGCGATGCTGCAGGAGAAGTAGAATCTGTAAAAGCGACGAGTGAAATTTTCTCCGCGATCGCAGGTGAGGTAATCGAAATCAACTCTGATCTTGAAGAAGATCCATCGCTCGTAAATTCCGATCCCTTTGGCGCAGGTTGGCTGTGCAAAATTAAAGTGCACACTACAGACCTGCCTCCCGATCTTCTCGATGCATCTGCCTACGAATCAAAATACGCGGAATGATCTGCGCATTCTGAAGATGTTACGTTCAAACCACCATGCGGCACATCATGTTGACCGAGCATTGCGTGCAGAACGAGTATCATTTCAAACCAAATGAAATTGAATTCGTTTCGCGGCCCATGTCGTCCACTTGACCATCCTCATTTGCCGTTTGCATTCTTCAAGTCTCATTTCATCTAGTACGTATGCCATGATTGATATTCGCAACATTTCGAAGCACTTCGACTCGCAGAGGCGATCGAGAAATGTCGGCCAAGCTCTTGGTCGGCCAACCGATGTTTTGCGAGGAATCACTCTGCGAATTGACGCACCTGGTTGTGTCGCCATCATGGGACCATCTGGATCAGGAAAGAGCACACTTCTACATCTCATCGCGGGTTTGGATCGACCAAATACTGGCGAAATCCTGGTCGCAGGAAAGCCCATTCACCAATTGGATGAGCGTGCGCTAACACTCTATAGGCGCCGTGATGTGGGCATTGTGTTCCAGAAATTCAATCTCATCTCGACCATGGATGCGGTTACAAATGTCATGCTCCCGGGCTTGCTCGATGGGCATGTTGAAAAGATCGCCCAAGACCGTGCCCTCACACTACTAGCAGAATTCAATTTATCGGGTCAGTTGCACCAAAGGCCGGACACCATGTCCGGGGGCGAACAACAGCGGGTTGCGATGGCAAGAGCGTTGTATTTTGAACCTACTATTTTGCTCGCAGACGAACCAACGGGAAACCTCGACACCGAATCGAGCGAGCGCATTTGGTCCATGCTTCACACCATGGCCCATCAGCGCAACATGTTGATCGTGATGGTCACACATGAGCCTGCCGCCGCTGCACATTGTGACAGCGCATACATTCTCAAGGACGGCTGTATTACCGATCACTTCAAAATAGAAGAACCACATGCCCATTGGGTGGCGAATCGCTATCAACAATCTCAGTGTTCGACGGTCTAGAACCCAACTCATTGTCATTGCAGTTGCGTTGGCGACGAGCATGGTGGTCGCGATCACATCTTCCATTCAATCCGTGTCCCATTCTGTCCACACCATTTTGGCGGACGGACTTGGCTTGTCAGATTTGCGAATCCGTCATCAATCTCAGGGTCGTTTCTCAGCGACTTGGCTCGAGGAAGTGCAACATTGGCCGGAGACCCTTGCCGCGGCACCACGGATGACCGCCAATCTCCCCATTGTCAACCTGTCCGCATTGCAACGTCTTATTGATGAAGGAGAATCAGCTGTCGATCTCGATGAGCTGGCTCGTCAAACTCGCCGCGTCTTTGCCGTGCATGGAATTGACCTCGTATCCGAGTGGGAAATTCGGACGCCGAAAATGTTGGCGGGTCAGTTACCAACGACCGCAGGTGAAGTCGTGGTTGATCCGCAAGTGGCTCACCGACTTAACATATCGGTGGGCGACACACTTCGAATTGGATCATTTGGACTCTACGAAGAGGTCGTTGTTGCGGGAATTCTCAACCGCCAAGCATTGGGCGTATTGCAAAAACCGGAATTACGTGCATCACTCGAATTGGTACAACGGCTTGCCAATCGACCGAGCGAATTGATCTCGATTGATATTCGCTTGCACCCACAGTTTGCCGCCGAGGCGATCTTAGAAAAATATGATCCAGCCATTCCCTCGCCGTTGGAGATCTTGCCCTCTGCACGCATTCAAGCAGGAATTGATCGCCAATTACGAGGCACGCTCATACTTGAATACATTACTATTGCCTGCATGTTCTTGGTGTGTGTGTTCCTCATTCTGACAGGTATGACTACTGCCATCACAGACCAAATTCAGTCGTTGGCTGTTCTACGCTGCATAGGGGCCACTCGGACCCAAGTTTTCCAGTCTCAGATTTGGGCAGGATTAATCATCGGCTGTATTGGCGGCTTGCTCGGCCTTCCGATCGGCGTGCTCTTAACATTCGGGCTACAGAGTATTCTTGGAGATGTAGTACGTGAAGGAATCCACACAACTTCGACGGCATTGATGATGGCCTTCGCATGTTCGATTGTCGCGGGTCTAATGGGTGCACTATTGCCCGCGATCGCAGCGTCTCGAGTGTCACCGTTGGCGGCATTGGTCGTACGAGCCAAGAGTGTGTCAACTCGCGGCCTGTTGTTGACCACTTTCATCGGAGTAGTCGGGCCTGCGATCTGCTACGTCTCATTACACGGGCCTTCTGACCCGCAAGTCGGATTTTGGCTTGCACTCACGCTTGGATTGTTTTCCATGGTGTTGGGATTCTTCTTTTTAAGCGTTCCTGTAGTGTGCGTTTTAAGCTGGATTCTGTCGCCCATCCTTTCTCGAGTGTTCTTCCTCCCTCCCACTATGCTCCGCGATTCGGTACGGGCGACTCCCTATCGGCATGGGTTTACCGCCGGTGCGCTGATGCTCGGGCTTGCTTCAATGGTCAGTATGTGGTCATCAGGCAATGCCCTCGTTGACGATTGGATTGGACCGATCCAATTTCCAGATGCATTTGTCATAAACATGACAGGTATTGACTCCGACCGTCAAAGTGCTTTGGAAGCGCTCCCATTCATTGAAAAGACCTGTGCAATCAGCACCATCAAACTCCCGATGGATGAGGATCAGGCGTTTGGCATTCGCGGAATTGCGCCGCCAAATGTCACTGCAGTTGTCTTCGAAGCAGAGTCATTTTTTTCAATGACACACCTTGAATGGACGCAAGGGAATGTAGAAAACGCTGCACCACGACTCGTTCAAGACAACACGATACTTGTCGCGAAAGAATTCCTAACTGCTCGAGGGATCGGGGTTGGTGAATCCCTCAGACTTGGCCCGGAAAGCAATCAACAGGTGTTTGAGGTTGTGGGGGTAGTTGGGTCGCCGGGCTTAGATATCGCAACCAACCTATTTGGAGTTCAAGGCGAATTCTTTGAACAAGCAATCAACTGTGTATTCATGTCGCGGCAAACCGCTGCCCGCTGCTTTGATCGTGCGGATGTTCAAATGATCCAGTTTGACTTATCTGATGAGATTTCAGATTCCGAGGCGCATGCCCAAGTGTTGGCAGCGGTCGGTGCAGCGCAATGGGGCTCTGGACGAATGATCAAGCATTTCTTGCTCACCGCAGCTCACGATCTGATGTCCACGATTAGCTTGCTCGCCGTTTTGGGAATGATGATCGCGGGAATAGGCGCGGGCAATGTGATCGCCGCGAATGTCGCAGCCCGGCGTTTTGAATATGGCGTATTGCGTGCCATTGGTGCCAAGCGTTCCGTTTTAGCTCGTCTCATCTTGGCGGAGGCGTTAATCATCGCGATTGGTGCCTGCATCATCGGCATCGCGATGGGGATGTTTGATGCAGCAGGGAATGTCGCCTACTTCTATCGCATCATGGCGGGGCTTGAGTTATCCCCCGAAGTTCCATTTGGGCCGGCCGCATTTGGGGCAGCAATCCTTATTGCAATTGCGTTTGTGGCATCTATGCCGCCGGTCATTCGGATGCTGCGGATCGAGCCTCTTACCCTCTTGCAGGGAATGGAAGATTGAATTGTAGTCGTAATTGCTCACCCAAAAAAACAAGACCACCTCGCGGACGAGATGATCTTGTATGATTTCTAGTCATGCACTGAAGTCTCAAATCATCGCCTAGGCAATGACGCGTTTCTTCTGCGCACTATCGAATTCAAATTCGATAGTTTGGCGTCGCTGCGGTGGTGTTCGGCAACGAATTTGAACCGGTGGCAAACCCATTCGTCTGATTCGAATGTGTTTGCCCCACGATTGATGCGGATGGCGAATTACTCGCGAGTCCCCCATCTCGATTCAAAGGGCGAGCAGTCTGATTGCCGGATGAATTTGAAAATCCATCGTGGCGCTGGCTCGGTACATTGGTTGACGGAGATGAAGACGAAGGTCCGGTATTCGGATTGCCATTATTCGCCTCTCGCCCTTCCTGGGCGATCCGCTTGGCACGAGCTTCATTGATAGAACCCTCGAGCATGCGAATAAATGGTTTAATGTCTTCGAACGTATTCTGTGTTTCTTCTGGCATAAGGTCCACTCCATGTATGCACCAATGCTATCGGCCGCATCCCAGCCGAAGGTAAGTCCACAAAGCAAATAACTTTCATTCTCCGCATAACTGCTGTTGTCCGTTCAATCCTCAAACTCGTGAATCCAGGCAATGTTCCGCCAAGCAATCGGGCATTTCAAGGGATGAAATCGTTGTTTGGCATTGGATTCCGGTATAATCCGCCTGCGTATTTCATATTTCATTTCGCACCCAGAGGTTTCCAATTCTTATGGCGCATGTGACACTGCAAAATGTTGAAAAAATCTACCCCGGCAAAGTGAAGGCCGTCAGAGATTTGAATCTCACCATCAACGACGGAGAATTCATCGTTTTGGTCGGGCCATCGGGTTGTGGTAAGAGCACCACCCTGCGCATGATTGCAGGGCTAGAAGAGATAACCTCGGGGACCATTCATATTGGTGATCGCCTCATCAATGATGTCCATCCCAAAGACCGAGATATCGCGATGGTCTTTCAGAATTATGCCCTCTACCCACATATGACGGTGTACAAGAACATGGCTTTCGCGCTCCGATTGCGCAAAATGCCCAGAGCAGAGATCGATGTAGTGGTTCGTGACACCGCTAAGACATTGGGAATCGAAGATCTTTTGAATCGTAAGCCCAAAGCATTGTCGGGCGGTCAACGGCAGCGCGTCGCGGTCGGCCGAGCAATCGTTCGCGACCCTAAAGTCTTCCTGTTCGATGAGCCACTGTCGAATCTTGATGCCAAACTGCGCGTGGAAATGCGCGCAGAATTAAAACGACTGCATATGCGTCTGCAAACAACGACGGTATATGTCACGCATGATCAGGAGGAAGCCATGACGCTTGGTGATCGTGTAGTCGTGATGAATCATGCAGTCATTCAGCAGGTTGGATCGCCACTTGAAATATACCGTAAACCAATCAACCGCTTCGTCGCCGGATTTCTTGGCACCCCGCCAATGAACTTCATTGAAGGCCAAGTAGTAAACGATGAAACAGGTGAACTTGCCTTTCGTGAAATAAGCATGTCAAATCCACTGATCCTCCCCATTTCCAAAGGCGGTTCACACTACGCAGGCCTTCAAGCAATGGCCGGGGAAAATGTTACACTCGGGTTGCGGCCTGAAGTTTTGCGTCCTGCTCGCGATCAAGATAATGCCCACACCCACCCCGCAGTCGAATTGGAAATTCTCGTCACTGAACCTCTGGGCGACCGAATGGACGTGTATTTACGGACTGGTGGCGGTGAAAAAATTGTGGCGAGAATTGCAGCCCAACATGCAATTAAGACGGGCATGCGAGAGCGTTTTGTAGTTGATATGGAGCGCGTTCACTTCTTTGAAGCAGGAGCATCCGGGAATCGCATTGGTGCGCATGAAGCTACCTGCGCAACCGTTGGCGTGTGATTCTGTCGAAACCTCTCATCATGCATCAACAACATGCTTAGTTAATCTCGACATGAACCCATGCATCTGATTCCACTGCCTGATTCCCGTTATTGGTACCGTCTACAGGACTATTTGGATTCACGAGCACATCCGCTGGTCGAGCCAACAGGTGAATCCTCAATCGACTGTCCATGAGGTGACGATATTGCCTGGGGTGTTGAGTAAAGAGATGTGCAATTGTCTGGACCGAGGTGGTTTGAGCTAATCGCATCGCGATTGCTTCAGGTATTGTCCGCATCATGGCTAACAGAGCCGCATGATCTTCAATCCAATCGCAAACAGAGAGTAGTTCAGACACTCGTTCGTTTGATCCACCACAAGATTCATCCGCAAACAATGCATGAACTGTACCCAAATCATCGATTGCGAGCTCGATATTGGGAGCCTTCGGGCATCGCACGCCCAAGTCGCGTACTGTTGTCACCATCCTCGTAAGCGACGTGGATGCAGCAATGACTTCATTGGCTGCGTAGCAGTCAGATGCGGCCCTAATCGGTCGATCCGCCTTCGGCTCGCATGGCAACCGGACGTCCTTCTTCTGAGTTCCATTTTCCTTGCAAGGCGCTACTGCTTTTTGCTGCAGCGGATCGCTCAAATCAAATGCTCGCTCTGACGAGGGCAAGGGGCAGATTGCAGGAAGTACCTCGGTGTTTTTGCGAACAGATTGCGTGTATTGAGTTGCGTCGTTGGGTGCATTGTGCAATGCAAAGTTTGCATCAACAGATTGGATCAATTCAATGATGTGCGATTCAAGACCCGTGGCCTCAACGCTCACCCGCGGCAGTCGAATCGAATGCTCACCCAGATAAACAAAGTCAACAGGCTCCATCCGGTGCAGCGAGCCAGCAAACTGAATCTGATGTTCACTCATGGTTGATTGGAGCGATCCAATGATTCGAGCATGCGTTTGCTGCGCAGTATCCTTGTTTACACCTACATAGAATAGTCTAGGTGAGGCCGGAGTGGCGCCCGATTTAATCTTTCGGAACGCTTTTACCAGCGATGCTGATTCTGCGCCGATCGCCATGATTGTTTGAATACTCGAGACTTCAGAATGGGATACGGGAAGTGATGGTTGTGTTGAATTCATCAACTGACGGCGATCCTGCACCATCCAATGCCGAACCAATGGCACCAAGCGTTGCAGTGCGTCCTTAAGCGAGTCAACCGGTCCTTGCCCCAGTCGTCGGATCTCGTTCCAAATCACCGCATCATGAGGATTCCGCGGACTTTTCGTGGCATCCGTTAGATCCACTCCAGAAAACGCATCGATCGTGACGATCGCTTGATCTTGCCCACCATCATGCAAACTGACCAGCGCAGTAATCCCATGCGTATGGGCAATCTTTGCAACCATTTGGTTGATCCACAGTCGAGTTTCGTTTGAGGCGAGACAAGCATCTATTGCGGAAGTATGAATTGGAGTACGCCGATTCTCTACCTGTGCACGATGGGAAAGAGCGGCCGTTGGCCCTATTGGAGGTGCAAGCCCTGCATGGTCATCATCGTTTTCAGTTTGGTCTGGGTCGGAGCCAACCAAAGTTAGAAATTCACCTGCCGACACATCCGAAATCTGTTCTGAAGAAGATGCCATCGTTTCGAACTGAGCGGTCGACCCGGTTTCCTCATGATCACCCGTGATGAGATCGATATGTTCTTCTGGGGATTCGGCGTCTTGGATATGATTCTCATTTTGCAATACCTGATCCACCGCTTCGATGTCACGCAGCTCCAAGGAGGAAGACGAGGTCGGATTTGAAAGGTGAGAGGATTCAGCCGAGACTTGTGGCTGGTCATGATCCGTTAGGAAGAGATCCGCAAGATTATCGAAGGAAGTACGTGGAGGAAGGCTGGAAGAAGTAGTCATGGACAAGTCCATTCCTTTCGATCAACAATAAACAATGTATTCATCAGTTTCTGTCTCTCCGAAACTCGACATATTACTGGTCAATCTTTCCTCGTTCCACAAGACTCCTCCAAAGGCTGTTCACTCAGAGTCCAATCGGCACAACGTCGATGACTTGCGGATCATGCAAATTGTCCGTTTGCGTTGGTGTAGTGTTCTCAACCTTCTCCGCTGGCCGACCATCCACATAGAACTGAAATTCATGTCTGCCGGGACGAAGATCGAGACAGGTTTCAAAGATTTGCAGTCGATCGTTGAACATCATGGGATGGGCGGTCATCGACCAATCATTGAAATCGCCTGCCACTGCAATATTTTGATCCGGGCTCAAACCGGGGTAGACAAAGAGAACACCTTGTCGCGTTTGCCTCGCGCCACTAAACCGCTTGGCTTGTTCGAGAACTGCAGGGCGAGCTGGCCGATCAAATTCCTCTTCAGATTGAGAAAGGTAGGTAGAAGGAGTTCCATGTGTCGGACGATGAAGCAACGATTCTGCCGTTGGCTGCGACATCTCGCCTGGCCGACTTCCGCGAGTACGAGTGCGTTCAGCTAACTCTGCCGCCCGTGCACCAGGACGAGTGGAAGGAACCCGATTACCACCTTGGGCGGTATTGATGGCCACATGTCCTTCGACAAATGAAGATGAGTCTGCATGAGAGCGTATCCCAACACGAGCGTGCGTCGGCCCGTCAGGAGCAAGTGGGTTGGTGGACCTGCGGTGCAGTGGGCTCCCTTCACCGGTTTGCCCAGTTGCTGATGTCGAAGGTCGAAGTGCCGAGTTGTCATTCCCTTGACCCTCGCCATAGCCTGACGAATCCACTTGAGGGGTCGTCGAACTTGTCTTCCAACTATCACCGGTCAATGTGGCAGTTTCGCTTCTTGTCTCTCGGTTCGTTACCGCAGGCAAATAGGCTCCGAGCCACCTGTACAACGCTCGATAGTCATTGGAAGACTCTGCTTCGGAGTCATACTCAATGATTGACTGCCCAAAACTGGCTGCCTCGCGAAGTCGCGTGCAATACCGGATGGGACGATCAACCAATTGTTCGCCATAATTCTTTTTGAGTTGATCGAGTATTTCACGTGACAACCGAACTCGGTCGTCAAAGAGCGTGGGCAGCAATGCGTACGGAATGTCGATTCCGAGACGTCGCTGCAAAGTCTCAATCGTCTGCACTTGCTTTTCTGCGCCTTGCAATGCAAAGAAACTTGTTTCAACCGGGATAACCACATTCGTCGCCGCACGCAACGCATTGAATGTCAGCAGCCCGACGCTCGGCGAACAGTCGAGGATGCACCAGTCGTACTGATCACTAATCGTTTCAACAAGTCGAAGCAATCGCCGATCACGGTCGGCCAGTAAATTCAAGCCCCGGCCCGGTGCTTCTAATCCCGCCAGAGCCATCGTACTGGGTATGAGATCAACTCCACTTCGAATCTGCCATACCCATTCGGACAGGGTTGGCGGATGCGAGAGATCTCGAAGCAAGAGGTCGCCCACGTGACGTTCGATGCGGGATTCGGGGACGGCAAGGCCTGCCGCACAATGAGATTGCGGATCGAGGTCAATGAGCAAGACGCGTTGATTATCCGCTGCAGCCACCGCTGAGAGGTTGATCGCCGTCGTTGTCTTCCCACACCCGCCTTTTTGATTGATAACGGCTACCGTTCGCACCATTCGATCCTCATCGCAATGCAATTGACAATTGAGCGCCTCAACAATGAAACACTTCACGCACACTCCCTGATACCCGCTTTATCGGGTCTTCAAGGAAAATGACATGAAGATCGCCCCTGTCGAGCGAATTCTGCCCTTTGCAACACTCAGATCTAAATGTAGATCATCTCATTCTGCCCTTCCTATTCAAGGGTTGGCCAGAGACCCACTCTCGGAATGACGATGTTGGACGAGTGGACTGACTCTTGGCTATGATCAGATACTCAAGGGCTGCCCTACTTCTTCCGGTCATTTGATCCTGCACGGATTATCCGAAATGAGGACACTTTGCAAATGAATTTTTCACTCACTCATTGCTTACGGCATGACCAGATTCGTAAACACCAGCGTGGAGTTATGGCACTGGTGTGGCTCCTTGCTTTGGTTGTCGGCTCTCCTTTGCTGCACGCCCAATCTGAGCGAGATTCCAAACCGCGCCCACGGCGATCAAGCACGAACACTACTGTCATCGAACGCACTGGAGAAGTTTCGCTCACCCAGCCACGCGTGTTTGTCCAACTCAAACGAGGCCAACGCATTCTTGAAGGTGAGGGTGTGGTGCTCGAAGGGTTCGAGGAAATAGAGTTGCATGAAGCAGGCGCGACATCGTTTGCAGCCTTTCTTGATACCGGCGCGGGGGCGTATGTCATCAGCCGCACCACTGCTCAACGTTTTGGCATCATAACGGACCCTGATTCTGTGTATATGGATGTGGGATTGCATGGCGACACCGCGATGACTGTTTCGGAACCGTACACCCTCTCCCTTTCGGGAACCGACGGCACCATGGACGATGTTCCAACCACATTCGAATTGGTGGATCGTAAAGCCCGAATGGAAATGAATCCTGCTCGCCCCGGCATCAGCCGGCTCATCATGGGATCGATTGATGTAGTCGGCATGCCCGCCATACAGAGATTTGTTGTCGAAATAGATCTGACTGGGATGCTACCAAAAACCAGCAAGAAGCGACGCAACCAACCCACGGACCCAAGCGATCTGGATCAACTGTTTGACTTGATTGAATCCGCCAGTGCCAATCTACAGATCGCCCCCGCGGTGCGCTTACATTCCCAGCGCACGCGAATGAAAGACATCGATCTGCAGATCCCGCTCACTTTTATGGATTTCAATCGGCCAAGGAATGCGGGCAACCGGGGATCGCTTCCCAGCCTCGCGCCAAACCCAATGCTTGCGGGAATCGAGTGTAAGCACCAAGGCGAATCATCCGTAGGCGACTGGCTCCTTGATACCGGGGCTGCTGCTAGCATGATCTCATCCGAACAGGCCATTCGTCTTGGGATATACGATGTTGATGGTACCCCACTCTTCGAACCAGCATTCACGCTGCCGCTGTCGGGAATCAGCGGACAAACTGAAGTCGTGAATGGATATGTCATCGACCATCTCTTTGTAGTTGCTGCCCGAGGAAAGACGCTAGAGTTTCGCAATGTTTCCGTGGCGGTGAAAGACATCGGCATCATGCTGGATGATGGAACGTATCACATTCTAGATGGCATCTTTGGCATGAATTTACTCTTCCCATCCGCATCAGGATTGGCGGGTGGAATGCCGACCGACGTTGGCGGAGGTCCATTCAAGACTATTTGGATCGATGGTCCACGGCAGCAACTCGGTCTCAAGCTAAATGATTAACCTTCATTTAACCGAATTGATCTGGCGACTCAGTCTGACGATTCTGTAGACTGGCTTTTGGAAGAGGAAGAGGATGATTTTGATTTTGATTTCTTGCCCGACAGCACGAATTGGAAGATCAATCCTACCACCGAAAGCGATAACCACCAGGTCAACGAGCCCGTTGCTGACTCAGGTCGGATCATATCAATTGGCACATCAAACCGAGTAGCCAACCACATCCCTGAAGTTAACATCATCAATGCACCGGCAAAAGAAGTCACGATGGCTGACGACGCTGACGGCACAAGTATGCCTGCAGCCAATCCACCTAACAAGCCCGCGAGACCAGCAATGACAACACCCAATTTCTGTGATGATGGCGCGTCCTTCCAATGAGTGGAAACCGTGTCCCCGAGGGTGGCGATAGTCTCTCGCATTTTGAGCCGCCAAGTATCAGGGATGAGCGGCTCGTCATCTCCATCGCTGTCTTCTGCGTTTTCTTCATCTGGATCGAGTATGTCTGCCAGAAGTTCCTTCGCCTTCTCCGTCGACTTACGGAGATCTTCGAGATCAAATCCTTCTGATTCCTCTCCCGATTCCTTTGCATCCTCCCCTAGATTGAGGACAAGTTCGGCATCTTCAAGTGGCTCACCCGGTTGACCATCAAACTGGCCGGATAACTCGGTATAGGTGTAATACCCTAGCGGACAAACCACTGCCAGGACTAACGCCAATGACCAAGCCATGACCATTCGGTATGCAGCAATGGCAATCAGGCCAAACACCGCTGCCCCAGCGACAATCGGAATCCAAAAATCGATTGACTCCGGCAGATATCCAGATGCGACCAATCCAATGCCGCTCCCCGCCACTGCCCCACCAAGCACCATCATGGGGCGCAGTAGTCGATGGCCGAACGCCCATATTAATAGCCCCGCACCGAACACGAGCACGATGAGGAGGTGAATCTGAGCCGGGATGGCATGAATGAGTTCGTAAACCATGGGAGTGTGCTAACTGATACACTGAGGATTGGAATCGGAATCCCACCTAGGCGAGGAATCGTCTTTCGTTTGCGGCCCTCTCTACGTCACTCTTTCGGATTCTGAGGCCCGTTGTTTCGATGGTAGACGTGATTAAAGACCCGGAAACCTGTACTCAATTCTATTAACTGAGGCAATTTAGACGAATCTGTCCCGTAAATCTCCACCTGTGGTCAAAATCCACGAAAACGCTCACCCGGCATCGGGAATTCGATGGAATTTCCACTCTCGTTTCTGATAAGTGCAAAACGAATTCCTACGATTCTTCGGTTCAATTGAACGACAAAGGTGGTATGACCACGAAAAGTCGGTCGATACTGAAGGATGACAACCGGATCAATCGGGAGCGATGCAGGCCCACCGTCCTGCGGTTACCCGGGATCAGTTAGCAAAGGCGAATGAGCATGGATACTCTGACACTTGCATTTATTATGCCCGGCCCGACCGAATGGATCATTATCGGCGGGATCGCGCTCCTTATCTTCGGCCGTCGATTGCCTGAAGTTGCACGGGCAATGGGCAATAGCATCGTCGAGTTCAAGCGTGGCATCAATGACGTGCAGAACGAGATAGAAGATAACTCTACCAAGCCCGCCAACCCTTTGGAATCTGCGCCGTCAGAAAACAAGGTGCGGCCGCTGGAACCGTTCGACGAACGACTTGGTGGCGACAAAGATGACTTGCAAAATCTGCAATCCGAAGGCACAACAACACAAGCGTAGATTTCCTGCCTGTGTGATGTGACTAAGAAAAGTCTTCGCTTACCTCGACATCAGATTCTTCATTCAAAATGATACGAGCCTGCACATGAGTCATGTGCAGGCTCGTTCTGTTTTTGGAATGTGTATCGAATTGCCAAACGTCATCATGTCTTGATGATGCTACTCAAATCAACTTCATTACTTATGACTCATTCAAGAACGGGTATCGGTAGTCACGAGGCGGATTGAAGTTCTCTTTGATCGTGCGCGGCGAGGCCCATCGCAAGAGGTTGATCGAACTACCTGCTTTGTCATTCGTACCACTTGCCCGGCTGCCACCAAACGGTTGTTGACCCACGACTGCCCCGGTGGGTTTGTCATTGATATAGAAGTTACCCGCACAATACCGCAGCGCATCCAGAGCTTCCTGCGTCGCTGCTCGGTCATTCGAGAAGATTGCACCAGTGAGTGCATAATCTGATGTGCTATCACACAACTCAAGCGTCGCAGAATAATCTGCATCGTCATACACATAAATTGTAAGGATCGGGCCAAAGATCTCGGTCACCATGCTGTCATATTGTGGGTTGGTGGTCACGATCACTGTGGGTCGTACAAAGAACCCAACAGAATCGTCGTACTCACCGCCACACAGAATGTCCGCATCTGAAGCCGCCTTCGCTTCATCGATAAATCTCTTGCATGTGTCGAAGGATGACTGGTGAATCACGGAGCCCATGAAATTCGAGAAATCACAGGGGTCACCCATCTTGATCGAGTCGACCTCTGAGGCCAATTTGTCTTTGATCGCGGTCCAAATGGATTTTGGAATGTACGCTCGTGAGGCAGCTGAACACTTCTGGCCTTGGTACTCGAAACCGCCTCGAACCAATGCTGCAACCAACGCATCACGATCAGCGGACGGATGAGCAACGATAAAGTCTTTGCCGCCCGTTTCGCCGACGATTCGGGGATAGTCGCGGAGCTTGTCCATGTTCTGACCGAGTTGATTCCAAATGCCTCGGAAGATGCTGGTCGAGCCGGTGTAATGCACTCCGCCGAATGCTCGGTTGGCGAAATACGATTCACACATCGCGCTCGGCGAACCGGACACGTAATTAATCACGCCGCCGGGCAAGCCCGCCTCTTCAAACAGTTTCATCAAGTAGTATCCGCTGTACCGTGCGCTATGGGAAGGCTTCCAGATAGCGGTCGTGCCCATGATTGCAGGGGCACTTGGCAGGTTGCCGGCAATACTGGTGAAGTTGAACGGCGTAATCGCAAAGACAAATCCTTCGATCGGCCGCCACTCAACCTTGTTCCATATACCCGTGGGTTGCATGGGCGGTTGATTGTCGCGATAAATTTGATCCATGTACCAACAGTTGAATCGGAAGAAGTCGATCAATTCGCAGGCTGCATCAATCTCTGCCTGGTGACAGGTCTTCGATTGATTCAACATCGTGGCTGCATTCACGCGATCCCGATGCGGACCCGCCAACAACTCTGCTGCCCGCAAGAAGATCGACGCCCGCTCGGTGTGCGGCATACGGGACCACTCTTTGTGAGCTCGAATGTTCGACTCGGCCGCCATCTCGATTTCTTTCGCGCCGGCCATATGACATTTAGCGAGGACATGACCATGATTATGCGGGATCACCGCATCGGTCGTGTTGCCCGTAAATATCTCTTTGCCATCGATGATAAGGGGAATCTCAATCGGCCCCTGATTCAATTGGCGGTCCAACTCAGCCTTCAGGCTGGCTTTCTCAGGCGACCCGGGCGCAAACCCGCTGATCGGTTCATTGTCAGGCTTCGGAATCATAAAGACGGCATTGCTCATCACAAAATCTCCAGTATCCAGATTCAATCAAAATAATGGTGGTCAGATCGTACATCGCGCTCCGCCTATCACCTCTATAGAAGGGCGGGCATGTGTAGGCCGGGCATGGTAGCGGACCTGCTCCGATCATCAAAATGCAAAGTCGGCTGCGGGCAAATTCAGGTGGATTCATGTCGAATTATGGGGATTCCCCGACCACTATTCCCGCACGCGATGCAGGCTATAATCGCGGACGAATGATCGTACCAAATATGGGAGATCAATCGGCCATTGGAAGAAGATTGAGAGGAAGACGACGAACGCAAAGAACAATGCATACGAAGTGAAAGAAATGCACCTGCTTTGTTTTTCTGTTCGGGCGATTAGCTCAGCTGGCTAGAGCGCACGGATCACACCCGTGAGGTCGGGGGTTCGAGTCCCTTATCGCCCATTTTATTCAAATATATGATTCTTGTAGCCCACAAGATCATTGGGAAAGACATTAGAGAGGCCAACGTAACAGCTTGTACGGTGGCCTCTTCTCGTTTCTCGAATCTTGATGGACTGTCTGTCTATCATGCAACGACCTAGCCAGGAAGCCCGTAAATTCCCCTCACCATTTGGTGACCAAGAAATGAGCACTGTTAAGAAACGATTGGCCGGCCAGTGTTATGCATGTGGTTATTCGCTTCGAGGGTTAAAAGAAGAAACTGCACGCTGCCCAGAGTGTGGTGTTTGTCTGAGCAAATTAGCCATCGAAAGCGCTTCTCGCAAGAAGCAGATTAGGCGTGCTACACAATTGGGAGGGATCACAGGCCTCATTGCCATTCTCTTATGGATGGCAATTCATATAATCGTAGGCGATCTAAGAATGGTCGCAGCGATTAGTTTCGTCTTTGGGCCTGCTGCTCTGATTACGGGTCTGTTCGCACCGATCGCTTCGACGCAGTTGTTGGCGGTCATCATTGCTCTGATGATGATGATAATCCTGTCGCCAATCCAGTTTGGTCTCTACGGCTACTTGGGAAGCTTACTCTTCCAACCACCAAATAAATCTCAGCTTCGTTTCTATGCGTTTGCCGTTGGAATTGTGGCGATCCATATTTTGTGTGGAGTGATTGGACTGATGGCTATCTAGATCGGGTCAAATCCGTCTTACATTGCCGTTCCAAATCAGCTAGATTATCTATACGGGTGTCATGGCGCGCTACGAAAGAATAATGCTAAGAAATGGCGATACGTGGATTCGAACCACGGACCTAGGGCTTATGAATCCCTCGCTCTAACCAACTGAGCTATATCGCCGACTGTGTTGTGTGTGTCTACATCCGTGGTCTTCAAGTCGATGCAATAGCACAACAGTTGTTGTGTGTATGTGAGCATGGACGGGTGATCAGCATGTAGCAACCGCCGAATCTTCGTTTTTCGACAGCCTGCGATGATATTCAGGCTATTGGAATCGTCAAGTCATCTCCCATTTCCGAGCGAGTTGACGGGCGGTAAACATGAAAACAAGTGTGATCCCCAATAATACGCTGACCTGAGGCCACAATTGCCACAATGGGCTTTGGTACCAGAACACCTTTTGGAAGCCTTCGATGGCCCAGGCGTTGAAGGTGAATTTGCCGGCAAAGACCATGGATTCGGGCATCATGAATCGGGGGAACATGCTCCCGCCGATCGCGGACATGGTGAGGATGAGAATGGTGCTCATGCCTTGCAATTGGGCCCGTGATTTGGCGACCGCAGCAAGGACAAGGCCAAACGACGCGGCAGCCATGCCGGTGATGGTCGCCATGATGAGAAGACCTCCGATGTGGTGGGCGGTCCAGATGTCGAGGCCGAACGCGACATTCCCCCAGATAAACATCGTACATATTTGGATCGTGCCCATCACGGTGATGAAGATCCAATGGCCAACCATGAGATGCCCCATCGACATGCGAGATGAGAGCATGCGTTCTAAGACGCCTGCCTCTTCATAGTCGAGTAATATTTGAGCCGCCCCGACGACTGAGAACAACAAGAACAGGACGCCGGTCCCCGCTGCGTAGTACGCAAGTATTTTCGGCCCATCTTCATTTTCATGGACCGCATTCACATCGTGGGTATCAATCGGAATCAACCCAGCAAAGGCGCTGCTGGTATCACTTGAACCACTCTCGGCTTCATCTGAACCTGCGGCCTCAATCGAAGCTGCGACATCGTCGGTTTGATTGAGCGATTGTTCGCTGTCTGATTTAAGCGAAGGTATCCATGCATCGATCGCAGTTTGTTGAGTGTTGGTCATCGGCCCGGCGAATTGTTCAAACATATCCATGCCGTTGGACATGAAAACATCCGGGAGCGCAGACATCGAAGCAGCTTGGAGTAAACCGCTCACCACGTTCGACGCTATCGGGTCAGCGTAATCCACATACATTTGAATCGCAGGGCTGTCCTCAGTTTCTCCCAATGCACCGAAAAAACCGAGCGAATCTGCAAATCCTTTGGGAATGATTAGCCCTACGGGATAATCTCCGGATTTGACTTGCCCGATTGCTTCTTCACGAGTGAGAGGGACTGTCGTTTTAACAGTTACCCCATCTTCGTTTTCTGATTCAACCGTGCGACTTGAAATGATGCGGATACTGCCTTCATCTTTGAGCCAGGCGATGAGGCGTTCACTCTCAGCTGAATTGTCTTCATCGACGAGGACAACTTTGATATTCGACATAGGGTTGTGGCCATCCGATCCGCCGAACACCATGGCGAAAATCGAAAAGAAGACGATGGGCATAAGGTACGTCAGGAATTGCGCAATGCGATCCCGTCGAAATTGAATCCAACTGGTATTGAGAATCGTCAGGATCATTTTCATGATTCGCGTAACTCCCTTCCGGTGAGGTGCAGGAATACTGCATGTAGTGTCGGATGCTGCACATCCATATCCTGCACAACAAAACCTGCACTTTCGACTCTCTTGAGTGCAATGGGTAAGTCTTCGCCAATGTTTACAATCGAGCATCGCACAACATTTGGCTTGTCATCGCTTGAATATTCGACACCTTCGATTGTTCCATCCACATAAGGCTTGTCCAAGGTCAATCGTACGAGGCGTGAGGCGCCAACTGTTTGCTCCACGAGTTCTGCTAATGTGCCCGCTGCAGCGACTTTGCCGTGATCAATGATGACAATGCGATCACACACTTCTTCTGCTTCGTGCAGATGATGGGTGGTGTGAAGTAAAGAAGCACCGTCATCACGCAATGACTGAAGCATCTCCCAGATGCGTTCGCGGCTCTGCGGGTCTACGCCTTCAGTTGGTTCATCAAGGAGAATAATTTTCGGGTGATGGAGAATTCCGCAAGCGAGATTGAGTCGACGTTTCATACCACCGGAATACGTTTTGGTTAATCGATTTGCGTGGTCCTTTAAGCCGGTCCACTCAAGAGCCCATGCGGTGCGATCGTGTGCATCTTTGCCTGTTACGCCGTGTAACTCCGCAAATGCTTGGAGATTTTCTTTCGCATTCAACAAGGGAAAGAGCGCAATTTCCTGAGGCACTACACCAAGATGATGGCGTACGATTTTGTCGTTCGAAATGCTCACTTCATTGCCAAGAATTGAGATGCTTCCCGCATCTGGTTTGACCCGCCCGGCAATGGCGCGCACCAACGTTGTCTTTCCTGCACCGTTTGGGCCGAGCAGAGCCAACCACTCGCCGTCATGGAGCGTTATATCCGCCCCATCGAGCGCGACGGTCTCGCCAAATTTCTTGCGTATCGCATCCACTTGTATCGCAGATGCATTTTCAGTTAGAGTCACGTTTGTCATAGACATCTCGCTCGTTCGTTAAAGCTCAGAGAATTGCAATGAGGGGTGAACCCGATAAGGGGCCGATGAAAGATCTTCAGGAATGGAATCTTCTTTGGAGGTACATCACACCAATTCCACTTGCCCGGATCGTAGGCTCTTTCGTTCTGCTTCGATGATCTCCATCACCGCATACGCTTGGTCAATCATGGGTAACAGCCTCCTCGGCTGATCATTTCCTGCATCCGCTGCGGTTACCGCATCGATAAAGGCTCGAATCTCAAAATCATATCCTGCCCCCTCTTCAAGAGTCACTGTTTGAATCGCTCCGTTCTGATGCAGTCGAAGCGGGTCGGTTTCTCGTCGCGAATCATAGTCCGCCACCGCATGTTCAAATTGGGCGAGGAACTGCATCTGAAACGGGAAACTATCATCCGCAATCCAGCCACCCTCTGCATTCACGATCATCGGCGAATTTCCTTGATCCTCAAACGCATACTGTGTCATCACATGGCTGACATCACCTATGGATTTGACCGAAATTGGTTGTCCCAGAAGGTGTCGAATGAAATCTACATCATGGATATGCAGATCAACCATCGCTCCACCCGACCGATCAGCATCGAGGTAGAAGTCTTGAGCCCAACCGGGTTGCGCCCCCAAGCGACGAATCGTCAAACTCCGAATCGCTCCCAAGGAGTGGTCACGCGCGCGGTCAATCAGCCATGACCAGCCCGGCCAATAGCGAATGCACATTGCAGGCATCAGGATTTGATCAGGATATTGACCCGCCACTTCTTGCAATGTCGCAACTTCCACAGCGGTCGTAGCGACTGGTTTCTCAATTAGAACGTGTTTCCCTGCTTGCAAAGCCTTCATACACAATTCCACGTGCGAATCTGTATGCGTGCAAATACTCACAGCATTGACTGCAGCATCTGCTAGCAATTCATCTGCGCTGGTGTAGCAGGTTGTCACTTCAGGATCAATGATGGGCAATTCGTCGGGGGCGACAGTCTCAGAATGGATATTTCCACTCGACGCCGAATGCCCTTGTTGTAGTCTCTTCGCATTTGAGTCGGAGATCGCAATCACATTGCAAGGAAAACCCGCAACGTGGGCGGCAGCATATGCGGCGTGGTGTTTTTGCCCCATGAAGCCGAAGCCGAGTATTGCCACGCCGATCGGTTTTGCTTGATTTGGCATTTTCTGCGATCCACTTATTCAACCTTCAATGGATTCACCCACGCCAATTTGCACATTGGTTGGTGATCGCAATGATGTTGATGGTGATTCGATTCACAGTTGAATTAGAAAAGGGTGGAGCCATAATCGGCTCCACCCCATGAGTATCTTTTGTGTGAGGCGAAAGGCAGTGGTCATTAGCCGGACGCTTTGCCGATGAAGTACCCGATAATGCCGAGGACAACTGTCACGCCAGCAGAAATTCCGATGTACATCATGAAATTTTCGGAAATGGTGTTTGCAATGCTTGCAACTGAGCCATTCAACGCTGACATCATAATGGTTGAAGCCAAGAGTAAGAGTGCTACAGCACCAATGCCGAATCCAACTCCCGCACCGCTCCATGCACCGTCATAACTTTCAACCACGGTTGGCAGTACCATTCCACCCGGTGCTCCGACTGCAGATGCGTCATCTTCACCGCCCGTGTCGAAGAATCCGGATTCGCCGCCGAGGCCTCCTGCGATGCCTGAACCCATACCAGACGCATCGCCTGATGCATCAGGTGCGGAGTAAATCTCTTCATCGATCATGTTCAGATCTGCGCCAAGCGAGGTGTCATCAACTTCGCGAGTGAGATCAAGTAGACCGGAACCCGATCCTGCATTGTCCAAGCTGAATTCCATCGGCTCAATATTGTCCGCAACCTGCGTTGCGGCAGCCGGGTCTGCGGTTTCAAGTTCATCCGCATCAAAGATTGAAATGCCAGTCGATTCCTTGGAATCTTCGAGGCCGAGGATAGATTCCTCGCGTGATTCCATCAGGATGTCTGCCTCATTGCTATCCGCTAATCCGATGATTTCCATGCTGCTCTCGCCGAGATCACCTGCATCTTCATCATCAGCGTGACCTGCGAGCAAATCGATCTGTTCTTTTTTGAACATTCGCTTGTCGCGGTCGAGGAATTCTTGCAGTTGGCCGGTCTTGACCATTTCGACTACCTCGTCCTCAGATTTTCCAAGGACGCCTGCAGCCTCTTCAACGCTATAAAACATCTTGGCCATTGTGCCAATCTCCGTGTGAACGAAATCGTCTGGTTTCGGTCTTCAAATCCGTGGCTGACATGGTAGGAGCCCGTGGGGCATGTGGTCAGCCGACACCATAGGGTTTTTTCGAGGCAGCGGGGTTTGCGGTTCCAATTTTTGAAACCTCCCGGCATCCGCACCTGCTTCCATACATTCACGCTATCATATGCGACCCCTAAGGGCAAGGAAATTCTACCCCAGAATCTTCGATCGCATCATGATCAGAAATTCAACAGATGAACCTGTCCAAGTGTGATCTTATCGGTTTTCATCCCCATCATTCGAGGATAGGGGCGTTTTTTCGGGTTTGATCGAAAGTGCAAGAGTAGTTATGGACCATGTTGTTCGCCCAACCCCCGAGATTGCGACCCGGGTCGTCCTTACCTTACCCAATTTGCCGGACGCATTGATCGGCTGTACCGTGCTTCATCTGAGTGATTTTCACGTGCGCCGCCGCCGGCCACAATTTCAAAGAATTCTTGAGCAATGCCAACACCTGAGGGCCGATTTTGCGTTTTTCACCGGCGATTACATGAGCTATCCGAGCGATGAGCCCAATGCCCTTCGAGGAATGGCAGAGTGCGCGGAGATTCTCAACCCGGTCATCAAACACGGCATCTTCGCATCCTTTGGCAATCACGACTACCCCGCATTTCGCGCCCTTGCCCCGCAATACATCCCCAACGTTCATTGGATGGAGACCGATGCGGTCGTTCTGCCCGACCACGAATTGACCATTGTCGGGACCTCAACCCCCTGTGATATGCTCAAGGGAATGACGATTGCACGACAGAAGGAGCGCGAAGCGGGATTCGATATCGACCTTGATAGAGATGATGATTCAAAGAATCGCCTGCCGTACCGCATCTGCCTTGCCCATGAGCCGACTGTGCTAATCACCGCAGCGGATCTCGGAATTGAGTGGACGCTCGCGGGTCACACGCATGGCGGACAATTGCGACTGCTGCCTCGCAAAGCTCTGCACACGAGTTGTGATTTGCCGCCCAAGTTTGCCAGCGGGATTCTGCGATTCCGCGATTCGATTTGCACCGTCAATCGAGGGCTGGGGGAAACGGTCATCGACTTCCGGTTATTCTGCCCGCCGCAAATCCTGTTATACGAATTAAGACGTGGCCCATTGTCCAGCAACCAGAACACTAAGGTGCACCACGAACAATCGTATTTTGATACACTTCGGTGTGTGCGTTGGTGGTAGCATGCCAACTGCTGATGCGATCTCTTCGCATTTAGCCAATTGAATGTGCATACATGCTTTGTGGATGAGTCAGCATGTTGTTGCTTCCGACCCCGGGTCGATTCATTCTTGGGCCAAGTGTAATGCGACCATGCAATCAAACCACTTCGTTCACTTGATCAGTACCATTTTGAAGTCGCCGTTTTCGCGAGTGAGGTCGAGGATGGTGAAGCGCATGCCTTGAGCGGTTCTGCCGGTGAGTTTCATGCGGTAGGTATCACCACTTTTTTCCCATACGACGCCGGTCGAATTAAATCCGCGGTTCATACGCAAGAGCATTTGCACCACATCGCGGCGATTGGCCGCCAACCACTGTGTGATTTCATTCGGATCTCTGCCTTGCATTTTGTACAATTCCACCGCTTCAAACGCAACCAATTGCTTCATAATGAGGTCATAATCTTGATCGATCAACGCGGCATGAAGATGATTGACCAAATACTCAGGCAGCGGAGCAAGCAAGGTAATCGTGCCGTCTGCATTCTCGGTCTGCCCCTCTGCGTCATCAATCGAACTCGACTCATCGTTGGACGTTGCCTCCTGTGCACCAAATTGGTTTCCTTCGTTTTCGAATTCGATCTCTTCCCACCAAGGCTTGGTTCTACCTATTTCGACGGGCTGACATCCCACGGTCGTACACAAAAATGTCAAGATGGCACTGGCTCCCAGTACAATCCAGACTGCCTGTCGTGTTAGTGAAGACGCGTTCATGATTCGCCTATTCGTTCGGTCGACCCAGCCGGTTGCACCGGGGATGCTTCATTCGCAGCGTTTGCATCCTGCACAGGAACCAGGGTTGGCTCCGCTTTATCCCTTGTCCAGACATCGTGGACACGATACATGTCATCGTCTGCGCCAACGCGATTGACCATGGTGTGCGTGCCTCTGGTCTCATTTCTCCAAGCGGCGCTTTGACATATCAAGCGGGCACATTGCAGCAGGTTCTGCGTTTCCCAACCAAACGGGTCATCAAAAATCTTGTCCAGTGTGTACCGCCCCCAGAAACTGATCTGATCGCTGAACGCTTGCAAACCGCGTTGGCTGCGTTGTGTACCAAGTTGGCGAAGGGCAGCACTTTGCAAACTCGATCGCACATCAGCGATATCGAGCTCGGATCGATCTGAGATTGGAATATCACTGACAATGGATCGACGCACTGGGGCAGTTGCTTCGGCTGCGTTATTCGATTCACGTTCTCGTAAAACCGCTTGCCCGGCCACATCTCCTACCACCAATCCCTCCAGCAAACTATTGCTTGCTAAACGGTTTGCCCCGTGCAGCCCACTGCTGGCTACTTCCCCACAGGCGTACAATCCGGGCAGATTGGTACGGGCATATTTGTCAATCCAAACACCGCCGATCGTGTAATGCGCACTGGGTTTGACCGGTATCAGTTGCTTTTCAGGATTGAGATCAAACCGCTGCAGTTGTTCGTAGATTGTCGGGAATCGAGATGCAAAGTACCCCCGTTTGAAGTGACGAGTATCAAGGAACACATGGGTGTCTCCCGTGTCTTCCAAATGTCGAGAGATTGCAAGACTCACCACATCACGAGGTGCAAGCTCTGCCATTTCATGCACCGATTGCATAAATCGGTTGCCTGCACTGTCGACAAGAAATGCCCCTTCGCCGCGCACCGCTTCCGACACCAGACTGCGCGGCGCACCCGCGACATACAACGTCGTTGGATGAAACTGCATAAAGCACATGTCTGCAATCGCTGCGCCTGCTCGGAACGCCATTGCCAACCCATCACCAGTAGTGACCGCAGAATTTGTTGTTTCACGATATACCTGGCCGACTCCACCCGTTGCAAGGATCGTTGATGTCGCCCAAATCATTTGGAGGCCGTAATGCGGATGGTATGTGATTGCACCGTACACGCGTGTCTCACCTGCATCATCATGATCGGTGAGGAGATCAACGGCAAAACACTCTTCAAAAACACGAATTGAAGATTGCGATTTTACCTGTCGGCCTAAACAACGGACCAATTCACGTCCGGTCGCATCGCCATCGGCATGAAGTATGCGTGGGGTACTGTGCGCCCCTTCCCGGCCCAATCGTATTTGCCCGGTGTTATCATCAGAATCGAACACCATTCCCCATTGCCGCAACAGTTGAATCTGCCGTTCTGCCCCTTTGACACAGTGCTGAACCGCAGGGTAGTCGCAAAGACCGGCCCCTGCTTCTAGTGTGTCCAAGATATGTGCATCCAAGCTGTCATCGGTAGAGGTAACCGCAGCAATTCCCCCTTGGGCAAGGGCAGTGGACGACTCTGCAAGCGCACTTTTGCTCAATACGATCACTTCACCCTGCGGTGAAGCGGATAGCGCC
>PJEL010000713.1_pt1 | contig 38047 bp, 30 predicted proteins | sample 1853271 | NCBI WGS metagenome assembly PJEL01 (sample SAMN08108733, study PRJNA415343) | Invertebrate metagenome, whole genome shotgun sequencing project. | host: Globobulimina | place: Sweden: Gullmar Fjord | collected 2015-08
TACCCATTTAATTATTCCAAAATACAAGCATCCTGTCAGTGAAAATATATTTTGTTTTTTCAGCTAGATAGGACGCAAACGACAATGTAGCATAAAAACAAAAACCAGGAAACATCAGTAAAAGAATTGAACTTATTTATTGTTTAATATTAAAAACCAACAAACGTCACCACTTCCTTGATCAAAATATAAAAATTTGTTTTTTTTAAATTATCTCCATAGCAAAACTTGAAATATTGTCCAAGATTGTATTAATAAGAAGTATTAAATCACAAGATTAATTACACACTGGAATTAAATCGTGCACATGCGACACACAAGTAATATAGCCCCTTCCTTTTTCTCAGTTCTTGAGTTCCATCTGACACTTCAATTAGACATCATTAACAACTGACAACAATTTTTTCACAGAGGATAAAATGAGCATTCATCACCAAATACAGGGGATAAAAAACAAATTTATACAGTCTAACAATCACAGTGAAAACGATTATTTCTCAGCCATTAATGAATTTGTAACAGCAAAACATAAAGAAAACAATCTCGAGATTTCAAACCACTGGCAAAAAGCCATTGATGACACATATTCACTTATCCAAAACGAAATCACAACCAACCGGTCAAAACCATTTTCTGAGATCAAGTTTGGCACCTCTGGCTGGAGAGGTTTACTGGGAAAAGATCTTTATGTTCACTCCGTAGCAAGCGTTATCGCTGCTATTCTTAGCTTATATAAAGACATTGTGAAAGGCACAGAATTTTCTAATGCACTTGGAATAAACAGCTTTGAGGAAATGCAAAAAAAAGGTTGCCTGATTGGTTTTGACAACCGATTTGGTGGGGAAATTTTGGCTGCAAGTGTATGCAACGTCTTAGCTGCCAACAATGTCAACATCTACTATGCTGGTGAGGCTACCACCGGTACCCTTTCTGCAGCCGCACTTGAGCTACAAACTGCTTTTTCCATAAATCTCACTCCAAGCCACAATCCTCTACAATACGGTGGGATCAAATATAATAGCTCTGATGCAGGACCTGCTTCACCAATCCTCACAGATCAAATCACTAAACAAGCCAGACTTTACATTACTAATGGCGTAAACTCTGATCTAATCCCCGCTGGAACCGATCTTTTACGACCTGTTAGTGACATCCCAGGAATTAAACGCGCAGATGCCTTGAAATGCTGGCAACAACTAGTCAGGAAGAATAACCACCTTCATGCGCTTGATTATGACAAAATCATTTCTGAAGTCTCAAGAAGAGATGATATTGCTATCGCAATAGACTGCGTTCACGGAGCTTCACGCAAAGACATCTCCGCTTTTTTCAATCAATTGTCCAGCGAAAGACTGATTGTCCTCCGCGGTTCCAAAGATTATACATTTGGCGGCATAGCCCCAGAACCATCATCTGCCAATATGCAACCAGCTATAAGCACGCTGAAAAACCGAAAAGAAACTTTAAAAGTTGGAGCCATAATTGATCCTGATGGCGACAGAATTCGATTCACAGATGGCAACATCGAAATAAGCATGAATGAATTCGGTGCCATGGCTTATCATTTTATCCATGAAATAAAACACAAAAAAGGAATGGTAGCTAAAACGGTTGCCACCAGCAACCTTGCCAATGCTATTGCAAGAAATTTAAACGAAGAAACATTTGAGCCCAAAGTTGGCTTCAAGGAATTCAAACCAGTCATTGGTAAGGCTCTGGTTTACTTTGAAGAATCAGATGGTATATCTGTAATTGGACACACTCCTGAAAAAGATGCCTACATTGGACTACTTCTCGCACTGGACATGCTTCTAACCTTAAACATTGGACTTGGTGATTATCTAGATAAAATCAAAAATGAATTCGGCTTTTTTTTCCCTGATAGAGATGGTGTAACTGTCTCACAACAGGGAGCTGAACTTACTGCAAGTTTAGCCAAACTTGACAAGTACGGTAAAGGCAAAACTGTTCAAGTCGGTGGCATCGAAAAAACAATTTCCGATGTTATTGTCATAGACGGCAGAAAGATGCTTTTTGAGGATGGAAGCTGGATAATGATAAGACCATCCGGAACAGAACCTAAAGTTCGGTTCTATGTTGAAGGCAGAAACAAAGAAGAAACAAAAAAACTTGTTGAAACAGCAAATTCCATGCTTGCCGAAATCGGCCTTCTTGCGTAAAGTAGGTCGCAATTAAAAATAAGAATATGTATCAGCCTTTAGGCGTAACAATTTCAGAAACAATGAAGGCTGATTTTCACTAATATTAATTCATATTTACCAAGAGAATAGTCTATGTGGGAATACACAGATAAAGTGCAAGAACACTTTATGAAACCGCGGAATGTTGGAGAAGTTAAAAATCCTAGCGGAACTGGCGAAGTCGGCTCACTTGCATGTGGTGATGCATTGAAATTAACGATCGAAGTTAACAACGAAGGCATCATTACAGATGCCAAGTTTAAGACCTTCGGATGCGCTTCTGCAATTGCCTCTTCCTCCGCCTTAACTGAAATGATCAAAGGCATGCCCCTTGATGAAGCAGAAAAAATAACAAATGAAGATATAGCTAACTTCCTTGGCGGACTCCCAAAAGAAAAAATGCATTGTTCTGTCATGGGTAGAGAAGCACTCGAAGCTGCCATAGCAAATTACAGAGGTATTGTTCTCCCTATGGCCGAGGGAAATATTATCTGTGAATGCTTTGGTGTCACTGACCTTGAGATCAAAAGAGCTATTAAGGAATCAAATCTGCGTTCAGTTGAAGAAATCACCAACTTCACCAAAGCTGGAGGAGGATGTGGCAAATGTGAAGATAAACTAAGAGATCTTTTACAGACGACGGTAGAAATCATCCCCTTCCCACTGCACACTGAAAAGAAAGAAAAGAAAATGACAACTCTTCAAAAAATCAAAAAAATTGAAGAAGTCCTTGAGAGGGAAGTACGACCGACACTCAGAAAAGATGGTGGAGACATTGAACTTGTAGATGTTGATGGAGATTTCGTCTCAGTATCCCTTAGAGGTGCTTGCGGGAGTTGTCAGAAATCACAGACAACAATCAAAGAATATGTTGAGAAAAAGCTTAGAGAGCAAGTTGTAGACACGCTCATTGTCGAGGAGGACAAATAATGAGTTGCCTCAACCAAGACCTCATATACATGGACAACAATGCCACTACCAGAATTGCACCAGAAGTCGTTGATGCCATGTTACCGTACTTGACAGAATGCTACGGAAACCCCTCCTCCATGCATAGTTTTGGCGGACGAATTGCAAGAGAGGTTAACAAAGCAAGAGCAGCAATTGCAGACCTAATCGGTGCTGATCCAGAAGAAATAATCTTTACCAGCTGTGGAACAGAAAGCGATTCCACAGCAATCCTCTCCGGCCTACAGACATACCCGGAAAAAAGACACATCATCACCACCAGGGTTGAACACCCCGCAGTTAAGAATCTTTGCGAGAATCTTGATTTACTCTCTGGTCATAAGCATCGGGTAACCCGCCTTGCTGTCGATGAACAGGGAATTCTTAACATGGAAGACTACCAGCAGGCCCTTACTGACGATACTGCCATTGTCAGTGTCATGTGGGCTAACAATGAAACCGGTGTTATCTTCCCCATCGAAGAAATGGCCAAGATGGCAAAAGAAAGAGACATTCTCTTCCACACAGACGCCGTTCAAGCCGTAGGGAAAATCCCGATAAATCTAAAAGAGATGGCGGTTGATTTTCTTTCTATTTCAGGACACAAACTCCACGCACCAAAAGGAGTAGGAGTACTGTATGTCAGAAAAGGTACACCTTTTATCCCTTTTCTTAACGGTGGACATCAAGAACACGGCAAACGCGGAGGTACTGAAAATGTCGCCTCAATTGTTGGCTTAGGTCAAGCCTGTATTTTAGCCAAAGAAAAAATGAAAGAGGAGAACACCAGGGTTCGAGACCTGCGAGACAAACTTGAGACAGGCCTTTTAAAAGCCACACCAAAATCTATGCTTAACGGCCACCCAACCGCCAGATTGCCAAACACTAGCAACATCAGCTTTGAATATGTTGAAGGAGAAGCAATACTACTGCACATGAATCAACATAATATCTGCGCTTCTTCCGGGTCGGCCTGTACATCCGGCTCACTGGAACCGTCTCATGTCTTACGGGCAATGGGGGTCCCTTTTACAGCTGCACATGGATCTATACGCTTCAGTCTTTCCATATACAACACTGAGCAAGAAGTTGATTATGTCATAAATACTATACCTGAAATAATAAAAACCCTTCGTCAAATGTCACCATTCTGGAACCCAGAGGACTAAAGTATGAAAATTATACCTCCATCGTATACCATTCTTGACAACCTTGATCATGAAAGCCTAGCCGTCAAAATCGAATATTGCGGTAGAATTTGTTATAAAAGTGAGGATAAGATTGACAAGAACTCTGCAATACCTTTTGTAGAAAAGATGGCGGAACATGGACATAACTCAGTTCTCGAAATGGGCGTGGTAACATTAAAGGTACACTGTGCTGACATAGCACCGATCCATGATTTTCACTTACAACAACCTAAATTTTTCCAGATTGATTTGCTCGACAACCACGTCCTTATCTTAACCGGTAGCATCAGATCATTCAGGGAAATGATCACTTTTCATCCGCAATGCCAAGTTGTACAGGCTTGCACATCATTTCTCTCCCAAAAACACCCTTATTTCTTCGGCTCCCTCATTGCTCAAAACGAACTACCCACCAATGACTCTATAAAAGTTTGCAAAATCAATCTCAAAGAAGTTGATAATCTTCCCACTGCACAACTTGCAAGACATAGACACATCGCAGTCAAATTTATTGTCAATCGCGCTGTCACTCATGAAATTGTACGCCACCGCCCCTGTTCCTTTCTCCAGGAAAGTCAAAGATACTGTCGTTACTCTGAAAACAAATTCGGTGGTGAAGTAACATTTATCAAACCTATGTTTTATAAAAATGACAGTACTGAATATAAGATCTGGGAAAATGCTATGGTGGAAACCGAAAAGCTCTACCTGCAACTTCTTGAAACATCTTCACCTCAGGCTGCCAGAACAGTCCTGCCCAATTCATGCAAGACTGAACTTATAGTATATGCCAACCTTATGGAATGGAAGCATATCTTTAAACTAAGAACAACCAAAGCCGCAGAACCTTCAATGCGGGAAATTATGATTCCTCTTCTGGAAGAATTTAAAACACGTTATCCCCAAATATTTACCTAAGTACATCGCCTGGGTGAAAATCAACTATTCCACAATTGGCACAAGTGGCACAGGTGATTATTGACCTGAAGGCGAAAACCTGATAATATTAGAGGTTTGCTGCCAATTTGCGCAAACAGAAAAACCTGTTTAACGCAAACTAATGTTATCAATATTTACTCTTATAACCTTATAAGGAGGACTCAATGGCTCTTGATCCAACCAAACATGCTGACTGGGAAATTGCTGAAGAAGCAGAATCCCGCATGAAAACAGTGTATCAGTTATCTGAAGAACTGGGCATGGACAAAGAAGAACTTTTACCCCACGGCCACCATGTCGCTAAACTAGATTACCGCAAAATTCTTAACCGCCTAAAGGATAAACCAGATGGTAAATATGTCGACGTTACCGCCATCTCACCAACTCCTCTTGGCGAAGGCAAATCTACCTGCGCAATGGGCTTGGTCCAAGGTTTAGGAAAACGTAACAAATCAGTTATAGGTGCAATTCGCCAACCCTCCGGTGGCCCCACAATGAACATCAAAGGTAGCGCAGCCGGCGGAGGACTCGCCCAATGCATACCATTAACACCATTTTCTCTAGGCCTGACTGGCGACATCAATGCCATCATGAATGCTCATAATCTTGGAATGGTAGCCCTTACCTCAAGAATGCAGCATGAAGCAAACTACACTGACGAGATCCTCGCAAAACGTGGTCTTAAACGGCTAGACATTCATCCTAAAAAAGTTGAATTCGGTTGGATTATTGACTATTGCGCCCAGGCTCTTCGCAATATCACCATTGGTATTGGTGGTAAAATGGATGGCTACACCATGCAATCCAAGTTTGGGATAGCAGTGAGCTCTGAAATCATGGCCATCTTATCTGTCGCCAATGACCTGAAAGACATGCGTGAACGTATAGGCAAAATCGTAGTAGCATATGATCGCCAAGACAAACCTATAACCACAGCCGATCTTGACGTAGATGGTGCCATGACAGCCTGGATGGTACAAGCGATCAACCCTAACCTCATGCAAACACTTGAAGGGCAGCCAGTAGTTGTTCATGCCGGTCCTTTTGCAAATATTGCCATTGGTCAATCTTCAGTAATTGCTGACCGGGTTGGTCTTAAACTTGCTGACTATAATGTTACTGAATCTGGATTCGGCGCAGACATTGGTTTTGAAAAATTCTGGAACCTCAAATGCCGTTATTCCGGACTCAAGCCTAACTGTGCAGTAGTCGTTGCAACTATTCGAGCACTCAAATGTCACGGCGGAGCACCAATTCCAGTTCCAGGAAAACCAATGCCTGCGGAATACGGTAAAGAAAATGTTGGTTGGGTAGAACAAGGATGCGGCAACCTCATCCATCATATTGAAACAGTCAAAAAAGCAGGAATCAACCCTGTTGTCTGCATCAATGCATTTTTCACAGATACCGATGAAGAAATCAAAGCCGTACGTCGCCTCTCTGAAGCTGCAGGTGCGAGAGTTGCACTCTCCAGACATTGGGAACACGGTGGTGAGGGCGCTCTTGAATTTGCCGATGCTGTTGTTGACGCATGCGAAGAACCAAATGATTTTAAATTTCTTTATGACCTGGAAACTCCTCTAGGAAAACGCATTGAGATGATCGTGAAGGAAGTATACGGCGGTGATGGAGTATCCTACTCTCCAGAGGCCAAAGCAAAGCTGAAAAGAATCGAAGCCGATCCCGAGACTAAGAGCATGGGAACATGTATGGTCAAAACGCATCTTTCACTCTCCCATGATCCAACACTGAAAGGTACCCCTAAAGGCTGGACACTACCGATCCAAGACATCCTCACATATAAAGGTGCTGGATTTGTCGTCCCTGTAGCAGGAGCAATCAGCCTTATGCCTGGAACTGCTTCTGATCCAGCATACCGTCGAATCGATGTTGACACTGATACTGGAAAGGTAAAAGGTCTCTTCTAATTTTATTTTTTAGTAACTGTCAATAATCATACACGATGAAAAGGAGTCAGGGTGTTTTCCCTGACTCCTTTTTTATTTTGTGGAATAATTGGTAAAATGATATTATTGTTGCATGTACAGACACATTCTATTTGTCTGCTAATCATTTTCATATATATAAAAAAACCTAGCAACAATAACACAACATCAGACTTTTATGGCAAAATCAAAAGCAAAGGATTCAGACAGAAAAAAAACCCAACTCAAAAGGACTGTAAAAGATCAGTCTGGAGCCGGAAAACTTAAAATCGGTGAACTTCTCAGTAAAGCTGGGTATATCACTTCAACACAGTTTGAAAAAGCCAAAGAAGAACAGAAAAAAAGTAATGAACGACTAAGTCATATCCTTCTTGACAATGGCTATATAGAAGAAGATACCGTTGTAAACTTTCTCAGCAGACTCCACAACTATACCGCAGTAACAATTTCCCAGGAACCGCCAAACCAAGAAGCTATAGATGTAATGTCTTACGACATCGCAAAAGAATTCATGGCATTTCCTCTACGTCTTGTAGGCAACACACTGCAAATAACCATGGCGGAGCCAACAGATACTGCCGCTGTAGAATACCTACAGGAAAGAGTCGGTAAGGGGCTCAACGTATGTGTGTCAACTGCTAAAGATATCATCGAAGCTTACAAAGAATATTACAAAATAGATGATGATGAATACAAATCCTTTTTTCTCAATAGTGATGATTTTGAGGAGGAGGAATCTGTCACTCAAGTTGAAGATTTTGGAGCCTTGGTTTCTGACGCCGCAGAAGATTTTGAAATTGAAAATGCCAGTGACCAGGAAAACAGCTATGATCAATTTTCAGCCACTGACGCACCTATTATTAAGTTAGTAAACGGAATACTTATCAGAGCTGTCCAGGAAGGTGTGAGTGATATTCACATTGAACCTTTCGAAAAATCCATGCAGGTGCGTTACCGCAAAGACGGAGCACTTTTTAAATCTATGAACCTGCCTCTCACTATTAAAAATGCGCTCGTTGCACGCATGAAAATTCTTGCTGACCTCAATATCACTGAACGCAGGGTTCCTCAAGATGGACGTATTAAAATTAGATTAGGCAGAAACAAAGCTGTAGATTTTCGTGTTTCAACACTACCTTTACTTTATGGTGAAGGCATTGTACTTCGTATTCTTGATAAATCGAGCCTGAATGTTGACCTTACAAAACTCGGCTTTGAGCCTGAAATATTCGAAACCCTTAAACGCTGCCTTGACAGACCTCAAGGTTTGTTGCTGGTTACTGGCCCCACTGGTAGTGGTAAAACAGTTACGCTTTATTCTGCATTAAACTCCCTGAACAAGGAAGATATTAAAATATTGACGGCCGAAGATCCCGTAGAGTTTAACTTCAAAGGTATTAATCAGGTTAACGTCAACGTTGAAGTTGGCATGACATTTCCAGCTGCACTAAAAGCTTTTTTGCGTCAGGATCCTGACATTATCATGGTTGGTGAGATTCGGGATATCAGTACCGCTGAAATTGCCATGAAAGCAGCTATGACTGGCCATCTTGTCTTCAGCACTCTACATACTAATGATTCACCTTCCACCGTTGGCAGAATGGTTGATATAGGTATACCTTCATACCTCCTAGCATCATCACTTACGATGGTACTATCACAAAGACTTGGCAGACGATTATGCCAAGCATGTAAAACACCTAAACAATATGATAAAAAATTCCTGCTGAGTTCAGGATTCCATGAAGAAGACCTTGAAGATCTCAACTTATTTACCCATAAAGGTTGTAATGAATGCAATGGCCTCGGTTACAAAGGCAGAGTTGGCTTTTTTGAATTAATGGAAGTAACTGACGAGGTTAGCAAAGCCATTAATGCAGAAGTCCCTGAAGAACAACTCCGTAAAATTGCCATGCAGGAAGGAATGATCCCATTACGCTATGCTGCCCTGAGAAAAACTATGCAAGGAGTAACAAGTGTTGAAGAAGCACTTCGAAGAACTGTTGCCCATGAAGATAGCCTCCCTGCATATCTCATAAATCCTGATATAGAGGAATATCAAGATGGAGATATCATTATCCAGGAAGGGAACAAAGATAGAGATTTCTTCAAATTAGTACGTGGAAAGGTAGCTGTCTTACGAGGCAGTAAAAAAATTGCTGAGATATCAGAACCGGGAGAATATTTTGGCGAAATGTCGACTATATCTGATGAACCACGTTTCGCATCAGTAATTTCCAGCGGACGCTGTACCATCAAAAGATATCCTGGTGATAAACTTATGGAACTTATCGACAAGTATCCTGATGTATCCCGACATCTATTTAAAACCCTGGTAGGCCGACTTCAAAAAACTGATCGTATCGTTGTGAAACTAGCTGGTGGTGGACCAAGGCAACGACCTCAAGCTGTCCGCAGAGCATAACTATAACCAACACGCAACAATCACGATTGTAATTCTGCAAATTCATATAGCTATACATTGCGTCTCACATACCCATCTGTTATCTTGTAGGACATTTTACAAACAAGCAACTTACGTGGATTAAGCAATTACATTTGAGTTAATAATTAAAAACTACATTTTGTTACCGTATCACTGTATATAACTCACCAGACACCTTGTGATTACGCGTAAACTCAAATTTTCTTTGACATCCTTGCCTGTCAAAACAACCAAGGGCTATTCTATTTAACTTGAACGCATCATGCTCTTATACACTATTTACAATCGTTAATAATTTAGTAGATCACATCCCTAGTGTTCTATAAATAATAAATATTTCATGACGCTTACCAACCCTGACAATCCTCTAAAAGCGATAGCTTTTTTCGACAGCAGACCCGGCCACATCAAACAAACATCAGGGATTCTCAATAGCCTGTCAGAAATTACTTCTCTTGAAATTAAAGAAATAAATATAACTATACCATCACCCTTCATTGCAGCAAGCCAATGGTTTCATTATTTTCTTAATAAAACAAAGTCTCAAATTACTTCACTTGAAAACTATAATTTTATTATTGGAACAGGAACTCATACTCATATCCCGATGCTGACATTAAAAAAAAGTCACAATCTACCGGTTATAACCTGTATGAGTCCATCGTCTCTTTTACTCAAAAACTTTGATCTTTGTTTTGTGCCAATTCATGACCAGATCAAACAACAAAAAAATATCTTTTTGACAAATGGTCCCCCGAATATGTGTTGCTCAAAAAACGCACATGAACTCAAACAGGGCCTAATATTAATTGGTGGTATTGATAACAAAAGTCATCTCTGGATCACCTCTGATATTATTTCGAAACTAACGTCCATTATTAGTAAAGATAATACAATAAACTGGACAATTTCATCTTCACCCAGAACACCTGACAAAACAATTAAACAACTGAAAAATCTTTCAGTTAGACATAATAACTGTTCTTTTATCCATTTTAAAGATACCCAAGCTGGTTGGATCGAAGCAATGTATAATTGCTGCAAACATGTATGGGTTACAGCTGATTCCATGTCAATGGTGTATGAGGCATTATCCGCAGGATGTAATGTCGGCCTCATACCTGTTAAATGGGTCAAGAAGAAATCAAAGTTTCAGATTAACGAAAATATCCTACAGAATAAAGGTCTGATATTGCCCTATAATGACTGGCTTAATGGCAAGTCATTTCAGCATCTGAAACAACCCCTTAATGAAGCAGAAGTCTGCGCAAAAGAGATATTAAAAAGATGGTGGCCAAACCGCTTACAGTAGTACAAATTCTACCAGAACTCGATGAAGGTGGTGTTGAAGGTGAAACTCTAGAACTTGCTACCTATCTTGTTCGAAAGGGATACCGCTCAATTGTTATTTCAGCTGGCGGAAGACTTGTTTCAGAACTGGAAGAAGCCGGATGTGAACACCACTGCTGGCCTCATATTGGTGAAAAAAGTCCGAGGAGTTTTTGCTATATTAACAAACTGCGCCGTTTTTTTATTGAGGAAAATGTCGACATTATTCACCTGCGTTCACGCCTTCCCGCCTGGTTAGCCTATATTGCCTGGAAAACACTGCCGATTAAAAGACGACCGGGTCTGATCACATCATTTCATGGATTTTACTCTGTTAATTCTTATTCAAAAATAATGACAAAAGGTGAAAAGGTTATTGCAGTTTCCAATACCATCAGAGACCATATTGTCAAAAAATATCATGTTGGTGAACAGCGTATCAATCTTATCCATGGCGGATTTGATAAAAATATTTTCAACCCTGAATCTGTTGCCCCAAATAGAATTCAAGACCTGAAAAACAAATGGGGTCTCAATGATCCAGCCAAACAAATAATTATATTACCTGGCCGATTAACTGGCTGGAAAGGACAGGATGTTTTCATCCAGGCACTTGCACAAATTAAACACCTTCCTTTTACAGCGTTATGCATTGGTGACACTGATGAAAACCCATCTTTCGTGAAAAAGCTTAAAAATATTATCCACTCTCTGGATATGAAGTCTCGAATTAAACTGGTTGGTCACTGTTCAGACATGCCTGCGGCAATGTTAACTGCTGATATAGTGATATCAGCTTCTTCAAGTCAACCTGAAGCTTTTGGAAAAGTTGCAATCGAGGCTATGGCAATGGGTAAGGCCGTCATTGGTACGCGTCATGGGGGTAGCCTTGAAACCATTCAGCACGGCAAAACCGGTTGGCTTGTTGAGCCAGATAATTCTAATGATCTTGCAAATGCAATTCAAGATGCACTTGGCGACAAAAACAAATTACTTGAAAAAGGTAAAAACGGCAGGATATGGGTCCTGGATAATTTCACATCTTGCCAAATGTGTGAAAAAACCATCAAACTTTATCATCTACTGCTTAAAGAACGTATAAATCCACATGTCAAAAATAAAATTACTGTTGTCCAGATGCTTCCTGAACTCGAAGGCGGAGGAGTTGAAAGAGGAACACTGGAAATGGGACGCTACCTAACCCAAAACGGTCATTCTTCTCTTGTTATTTCAGGTGGCGGCAGACTTGTCAAACAACTTGAAAGTGAACAAAGCCGTCATTTATGCTGGAACATCGGCTCCAAATCTCCCAAAGCCTTGTTCTACATAATCCCTCTGTGCCGTTTATTACTAAGAGAAAAAGTTGATGTACTTCACCTTCGCTCCAGAATGCCTGCATGGATAGGGTATATCGCCTGGAAATGTCTTCCACGCGACAGAAGACCCGTACTGGTAACAACATTTCATGGTTATTATTCAGTAAATAGTTACAGTGCAATAATGACTAAAGGTCAAAAAATTATTGCTGTTTCAGAAGGTATAGACAATCACATCAAAGAAAAATATCCGATTAAAAATCCGACAACTCTTATTTATAGAGGTGTTGATGATACTTATTTTAATCCACTTAACGTGAGCAAGGAACGACTTGACACACTTGCACATAGCTGGAAAATTAATAGAAAAAAACCACTTATCATGTTACCAGGTCGTCTCACCAGGTTAAAGGGGCAAACTGTTTTCCTCGAGAGTTTAAGTCACTTACATCACCTTGATTTCACGGCTGTTATGGTAGGAGACACTGAAGAAAACCCTCATTTCACCAAAGAACTAAATGATGCTATTATTAGCTTCAACCTTCAAGACAAAGTCAAACTAGTTGGCCATTGCTCTGATATGCCTGCGGCATATGGCCTTTCTGAACTGGTAGTATCTGCAACTTCAATTGAACCTGAAGCTTTTGGCCGCACCACAGTAGAAGCAATGGCTATGGGTAAGGCAGTAATTGCAACTGCTCATGGAGGAAGCCTTGAAACTGTTGTGGACGGTATCACAGGTTGGCTTGTGAACCCATCTAGCCCTACAAGCATGACCATTGCAATAGAGGATGCCATAACAAATCCCGAAAAAAGACTTCAATTTGGCCTCGCGGGACAAGAAAGAACAAAAAAACATTTTACACTACAAAAAATGTGTTCAAAGACACTGAGTACATATAAAGGACTTTTAACTAAAAAATCAGCAATATATACTATCTAGTATTAATTTTTTAACCATAATTTCTCTCGTTAATTTTACCTAACATACTAAAAATCATGTCATTACTTATTCCAATATCCTGGGGAGAATTGTTCGACAAAATATCAATTCTGGAAATAAAATCTGAACGAATCAAAGATTTTGTAAAACTCAATAATATTAATAAAGAGTTGCAACAGTTAACTACTGCTGCCAATCAAAAGCATGCAAGCCATCCTGATTTGATGCCATTGCTCATTGAGCTTAAAAATGTAAATCAAAAATTATGGGATATTGAAGATCAGATAAGGGTCCATGAAAGTGAAAAAAAGTTCAATGATAAATTCATTGAACTTGCTCGATCTGTCTATATAACAAACGATGCACGAGCTTTACTAAAACACAAAATCAATAACGTTCTGAAGTCTGATTATAAGGAAGAAAAATCTTATAAATCATACTAAACGACATGTTCATTACCATCATAGACATATTCAGAATTTCCCCACCCACTTTTTGTATTTTCACCCAAATTCCCAATAAAAAACGATGAAACGAATACTTATTATCAAATTAAGTGCTCTTGGAGACATAGTCCAGGCAGAAGGAGCAATACGAGATATTCGCAATCATCATAGTGATGACCACATCATCATAATGACAACTCCTGCCTTTAAAGACATAATGGAGCGCTGCCCCTGGATTGATGAGGTTTTTATTGACCCTCGTCGTCCAAGATGGCGTCTTGATAAAATGTACTCTCTTAAAAAACGTCTTGCTAAACTTGAGGTGTCAGTAGTTTATGACCTTCAACAAGTAAGCAGAACAAAATTTTATTCCTATTTTTTCAAACAATCCATTCCCTGGATAGGCCAAATCAAAGGGAAATTGCGCAAACAACAAAATACAAAAAAACTCTGTATGGCTGACCGGTTTACTCAACAATTCAAATTTTATGGCCTTACCACAAAACATTGCAAAAAACCTGATCTTCAGTGGATGGCCAGCGATATGAGTATACTTCTAACAAAACATAAAATCACCTGTCCTTATATAGTACTTATACCAGGTGCATCATCCGGTCATGATGATAAAAGATGGCCATATTTCGACCAACTGGCCTCCTGGTTGACCAAGAAAGGGGAAAAGGTTGTAACAGTACCAGGTCCTGGTGAACTTGACCTCTGTAACTCTATAAATGATGCCACCATGCTCACAGACAATGGCAGATATCTTGATTTATTTGAATTAGCCGGTGTCTTAAAACAAGCAAAATTTATCATTGGAAATGATACGGGCCCAACACACATGGGAGCATACCTTAACATTCCTGGAATTGCATTATTTGGTAATCATCTCTCTGCACACATGACCGGCATCCAAAACAGTCTTTTTTCCTGGATAGAGAAAGACAACCTCGCCAATCTTTCTCTTAAAGAAATGCAAGATATTTTAAACACTTCACCAGTTCTCAATATCAGTTAAGAGTATGACAAATGCAAAAATTCTAGCTATTGGTGATTGTAACACATTAGGTGTCGGAGATTGCAGGTATAACAGTTTTCCTGAAAAAATTGGGCTGGAACTGGGTTTCGACAGTATTAATCTTGGATATACAATGGCGACAACCAGGGAAGGTATTAGACTGTTAAAAGATAATATTTCTCAGGATATAAAGATACTATTAATTCAATTTGGCTTAGTTGATTCATATCCAACCTTTAAATATTCACCGTATGTTCCCTATTATCCTGACAATTTCTTCAAAAAACAACTCAGAAGTATTGTTAAGAAATATAAAAAATTATGCAGGGCTTATAAACTGAATCATTATTTTGGGGAAAAAAATGTTACACCAGTGCAAGAATATCAAGCAAATTTAGAACAAATGATCTTTCTTGCCAATGATATACAGACAATATTAATCGACACCATTCCTAACAAACAAGCAGGTAGAAATAAACATATTCTACATTACAACATGCTGATGACAAAAGTGGCAAAACAACATTCCAATTGCATTAAAATCAATCTTTTTCAGGATTTTCTTCAACATCAGAAAGAATTTTACCTGGATGAAACACATTGTAATGATGCTGGTTATACCTTTATAACTAAGAAAATTCTGCAAACAATAACATGAAAATTGTTCAATTTATGGCTTCTGAGGGATGGGGTGGAGCAGAAAAGGTATTAGTTGAATTATCTAACGATCTTGCCAAACATTGTGATGTTACTGTCATATTATTGAGAAATACAGTTTATAAATCCCGTTTTTCTAAAAATATCAAAATAAAAGAACTGCGCTCTAATCCAACTAAATATAATCCTCTACTTGCTTTGGAGATTTATTTCCTGCTAAAAAAAATCCAACCAGAAATAGTACACACTCATGCAGATAAGGCCACGGAACTAATTGCCAGGGCAAACAAATTATTAAATTTTAAACATATCGGCACAAAACATAATGTACGAAAAGGCTCAATATTTAATAAAATTCCTAATATCAGCACAGTATCCTCAACGGTTACTGATTCTATCAAGTATCAATCTGGTAGAAATATATCAATAATCCATAACGGCATACGTCCTGTTGCTCTAAACAATGCTCTTGCGAAGAAGAAAAATCAGCCTTTCACTATTCTTGCTATTGGTCGCTTGGATAAAATAAAGGGCTTTGATACATTAATAGCACAGGTAAAAAAACTTACTTTTGACTTTAAACTCATAATTATTGGCCAAGGACCTGAAGAAATATCTTTAAACGATCAGATCGAACAAGCCCGGATAGAAAACAAGATAATTTTACACGGATACGAAGAAAATATCCCCCTGATGATGAAAAACTGTGATCTTGTTGTAGTCAGTTCCCTTTCTGAAGGGTTTTGTAAGGTTATTATAGAAGGTTTGTTTTATGCACCACTTTTAATATCCACCCCAGTTGGGATTGCAATCGATATTTTACCGGAACAAATGATTGTAAATCAAAACAGATTGGGTGAGAAAATAACAGAAGTGTATAATGACCAAGAAAGATTCAACAATCTTTTTATAGAAGTGAAGAAAAACAAATCTGAGCAATTTCTCATGGAAAAAATTACAGCAAATTATATTGATTTATACAAGTCAGTTCTGCTTGAAAGCAGCATGAGGTGTTAATAATATAGCCGTTAGGAAAGCATAGTAGTGCCCTTGATGAGAATCAAACAAAAAGGAATTCATTATACAGCCTGCAGCCATGCTAAGGATAACGCCCTGAACAAGCCATCGTTTAGTATTTGGTAGTTTATAGGAATAATACCACTGGGCGAAAAAAAGAGCTATGTATAGCAATAGCCCAAGCAGTCCCAATTGCACCGCAATAAATAAATACTCATTATGAGGGTTATCTGTTGATTTGACCATAGAACCCTTAATTAAAAGATTATGTTCCAGTTTAAAAGATCCTGTCCCATGACCAAAAATAGGTTCTTGCTCAATCAACTTTAGACTTCCAGCCCACCAATCAAATCGCATCCCAAGCGATGTCGTAGATAATCCATGCTCATATGTTTGAACTTCATGTATGGCTTGTTCAAGTCGACCTGCAAAGTTATCAGATGAAAAAACAGCCCCCAATACAAAAAAAACGAATAACACCAACCCCATCATTAACTTTTTCCACTGAAATCGTTGCCAGAGAAATAACAAAATAAGAGTCAGGAAAGTAATCATCCCTGTACGACCCGGAGCAATATAAATAATATTTCCGACCACAGCAATTAATACCATCACAAAGAAAAAACGATATGCTGCCCTATCAAACAATTTGTGTAATACCCAAAAAGCAAGAATGGCCATAAAAAAACTGTGTGTAATATGGTAGACAAGAGAATGTCCATATCGAGTAGAAGGTAATAAACCTGCTGCCATTGCATATGAGATAACAAGCAAGATGATACAACCAATAAAGAAAGACAAGACAGCCGTATCAGCAATTTTTATGTTTTCACAGAGCAATACCATTACGATTGGTATAAAAATAAGCTCCCTATATTTTTTCAATGCATCAAAGCCATCGTCTATGGGCACAGGAGTATAAAATAATCCAGCAAGAAACAAGCCCATTAAACATAGGGACAGAACTGAGACAGGGCTATTGCGAAGAAGCTTCCCCATCTGCGTGGGAGAAAAAGAACATATCCAGCAAAGAACAATCAGTGCACCAAAAATACCCATCAATGACGTGGACAATGGTGTGAAAAAGCAGGCAGCTATTATGCAGTAACCACCCGTAACTTGGGAATACTTCCTAAATGTATCTAATTTTCTCATAAAATAATATCAGACAGGTTACATAGCAAGGCTATCGGTATTGCATCCGGTAAAGTAATTCATAGTCACCACGTTTTTCAAGCAATTCTTCATGGGTTCCCTCCTCTACAATCTTTCCAGCCTTTAAAACAATAATACGATCAGATCTAGTAATGGTTGATAATCTATGAGCAATAACAAGAGTAGTTCTGTTTTTCATTAAATTTTCCAAAGCTTTTTGAACTTCTCGCTCAGACTCGGTATCCAGTGCTGAAGTAGCTTCGTCAAGGATAAGTATTGGCGCATTCTTCAACAAGGCCCGTGCAATTGAAACACGCTGTCTTTCACCACCACTAAGCCTTGCACCACCTTCTCCTATAATTGTATCAAAACCTTCAGGAAAACTTTCAATAAATGCAAGAGCATGAGCAGCATTGGCAGCATTCTTGATTTCATCCTCAGTACAATTTAAATCACCATATGCTATATTGTTACGAATAGTATCGTTAAAAAGAATAATTTCCTGGGTGACAATGGCAATTTTATCTCGTAAAGATTGCATAGTCACATCGCGGATATCCTGACCATCTATAAGAAGCTGGCCTTTAGCAATCTCAAAAAACCTAGGTATAAGATTGGTAAGAGTTGTCTTACCACTCCCACTTGGTCCAACCAGTGCAAGAGCTTCTCCCTTTCTTATTTCCAGATTAATCTCTGAAAGTATTTGTTCATCATCATTATATTGAAAACAAACATTATCAAATTTGATTGACTCGCTAAACGGTAACAAAACTGTAGCATTTTCTTTATCTGAAATTTCTGGTTGGACATCAAGAAGAGAAAACACTCTGGAAGCAGCAGCTAATCCTTGTTGAACTGTTGAATTGATGCGACTCACACCCTTAACAGGATCATAGGCCATAATCAGGGCTGTCAAAAAAGAGAAGAAAGCGCCTGGTGTTGCATTTCCCTTTATAACTTCATTGCCACCAAACCAAATAATGAGTGCAATTGCGATACCGCCAATGAACTCCATGTATGGGTGTTGCACACTCCTATATTTTGCATCCTTTATGATGATATCAAATAATTTGGTAACCTGTTTATGAAATCTGTCACCTTCATATTTTTCTCTTCCAAAGGCCTTAACAATTCTATTTCCGGTAATTGTCTCATGGAGAATATTAGACATTCTGGCAGTTTCTTCCTGTGATGTAATACTCAATCGTCTAAATATACGTCCAAAAAAAACAACTGAAGAAAATGCTAATGGAAGTATGGCAAAAGAAAAAAGTGCGAGTCTCCAATTCATATAAAAAATTATTCCAAGTAAGATAATAACCTGAAAAAAATCACGCAAAATACCTACGAGCGCATTTGATACTGCCCCCTGCATCAAATTAACATCAGAAATAACTCTAGAAATAAGAGTCCCCGTAGGCATACTGTGGAAAAAAGACAAAGGTTGGGCATGAACATGCTTAAATATCCTTATCCGTAAATCACGAATCACCGCCTGCCCGACCTGCTCTAATAAAAAATTATAAATATAATAAAAAACTCCTTTGAGGAAAAATACAACTATGACTACCCCGGGAAGCATATTTAAAAACTGTTGGCTTTTGTTAATAAAAATTTTATCCAGCAAATCTCTCACAAGCCAAGCCTGACTACCTGTGAACACTGCCACGAGAATCATTGCAAGCATCGCAGAGAATAGCTTAAATCGAAATGGATATACGGTCTGGTAAAGCTTAGAGAGAATTTCTTTATTATTCATATAAAAACATCATAACAACTAGAGTTAAATTCGTTTATCGCCAAAAGGATAGGATTTCGAAGAGGCAATCTATAACAGATTATTATTGAAATTTCCCGATAAAATGGGCTGTTTTTTGGCGGTTTTATTTAGTATTTTTGAAAATGTCTGAGTTTCAGATTTAAAAGAACCACCTGAAAAATCCACAACCAAATAAGTTACTCCGACTTTAAATATCTCATCTGTAAAATCACACAAAGAAAATGGACTTTTTGCAACCGCGTAGGTCAGACCATCCCCTTTGTTCATTTCAAAAACTTCATTTTTGGGACTGCTAAATAATTTTCCGCACTGAAGATGACCAGACTCAGCCCTTGATGTAAAAAGCGGAATCCGCCCATAGATAAGCAGTCCTATCCCAGCCTTATTTTTCCTGTGAATATTTTTATTACGCCTATAATTCAAAATACTTAAAGCCAAATTGTCTTTATCTGACTCAATGGAAAATTGTATATCGTCCATCCCTAATTGTTCAGTAAAAAGCACTGATAGACTATTAAGTAAATTAAGAGTGTAATCACCATAAAATTTCAACTTCTTTCTGTTAGCAGAAATACTTTGATGGAAAAATTCTATATGTGAACAGTGAGCAAGCTGAAATTCACTGTACCCGGACTCAATGAGTTCATTAATTATTTTTTGGTACCAAGCAATATCAGCTTCATGAATTATTGAGGGGATAGCCCAAATAATTCTAGACTGATTACGAGTACCTTTTCTTCCTGATTTACTTTTTCTCGGCACGCTTACCTTATTAAGTGGCACCAAGAATTTGTATGGCCTGATAGGCATTCTTTGGTTAATATCTGCTAAAGACTGAACCCGAACCAAATAAAGAGCACCCTGATCTTGCTTTTGTTTTCTATTTTCTGTTTTTATCCTATCGGGTCTTTTCCCTTTTTTATATTTTATCTTTGCAGATAAAAAAGTAGGTGTCCATGAAAGAGCATCGATAATTTTTTTAACTCTTTTAGGATCAGCTTTTATTATTTTCTTTTTTAAAAGTGCTCTCCGTTGACCAGCTGCTTTTTCTCTATCTTTTCGCTCTTTTACGTCAACTTTAAAAAGAGTATAGCGAGAAGCCCCTAACGGTTTCCCTACTAATTGCCTTGGTTTCATGATAAAAACAAGCATCCCATGACTACCACTTTTGACTCCTTGTTGGTTATGAACAATATCAGAAACAGTAAAACTAAGACGTTCTCCGGAAATATCATCATGAAGTCGAACCCTGTCCCCAACAAATAAAGATTCCAACAGTTTGACATAAAAAAAATCTTGCATTCCAGAGGTATTTCTTTGCTTTCCTGCTGGCTGCTGAATTTTACCCAGAAAAAGACCACTTGTACCTGAAGTTTTAGGAGATATTATAGTATCTGGTTTTGTACTTAAAAAATACCCTGGTGCTCTTCTACGCCCCATAGCTTCATCAAGTAAATGATGGGCTCCAATAAGCACATTTTTTCTTTCTTTCTCAGGAAGACTAATTGAATCAAGTGCTAGTCGGTAGGCTTGAACAGTTTTCCTTACATATTGAGCGCTTTTCAAACGGCCTTCAATTTTGAGACAGGTTACACCTGCCTTTTGTAGTTGTGGTAACAAATCAATTCCACAAAGATCGTTCATGGAAAATAAATATTCGTCGCGACTCTTTACTTTCTTTGACTTGAAACGTCGATCCTTTGATTGTAACCATGTATATTGTCGTCTACAAGGTTGTACACATTTACCACGAAGACTGGACTTGCCACCATGAAGACTACTAAACAAACACAGACCAGAATAACTAAAACACATTGCCCCATGAACAAAAACTTCAAGTTCATTTCGAGTTCGTTTGGAAATGGTATTTATCTCATTCAAACTCAACTCGCGGGCGAGAACAATTCTTTCAAACCCCATGGTGGAAAGCCATTTAACCGCCTGTGAGTTATGTGCAGACATAAGAGTACTGGCATGTAAAGCTAAATGAGGAAAAAATTTTTTAGCTAAATAAAGCAAGCCCAAATCCTGAATTATAAGAGCGTCCGGCTTGAGACGGGAAAATATCTCAAGGGCCTCAATAGCTTTTGGAATTTCATCTTCCTTTATCAGACTGTTCATAGCGATATAGAGCTTTTTTCCATTGCTATGAGCAGTCTCAATCATGGTTGCTATTTCAGAATATGTGAGGTCGCGGGCTAAAGATCTGGCATTGAATTTTGGCGCACCAACATAAAAGGCATCAGCACCTTCTGACAAAGCAGCATCAAATGCCGGTAAATTCCCAGCAGGCGCTAAAAGCTCCATATTTTTCACGGTATTCAACTGATATCATCCATTAAATCAGGAGAAATATCAGCTGATGATAGAGGCAGGATAAAATAATAATTATTTCCATACGGGGTCGGTTCATATCCAACTAACCCCCCATGCATTTCTACAACATATCTGATAAAGGCAAGTCCATGTCCTGTGCCAGGAATTCCAACACTGTCTTTACCCCTGACACCTTCCAGGAGAAAACTGTTTCCTTCAGCCATGGACAAGTGTGGACCAGTAGTAAACACATTGAATTTAATACCCTTCTGATTAGAACCGGCAAAGTTGTTAACTAATTCTCGACCGTATGCCATTGCTTTGCGTGGTTTTCCATTATGATCTATCACTTCTTTAGTATATTTTGCTGCATTGGAAAATAGATTAGCATAAACCTGAGACAGCAAACCAACATCTACGTGAATTTGAAACTCTTCTTTTAAAATATTTTTTGGTCTTTCAATTGTAATATTAGCTGTATGCAATCGACTCCAGTAATACTCCAATTGAGGTAGGATTACTTCCCGCTCAATAAAACATGACTTCAAGCGAAGCACTAAACGCCCTCGCTCAAAATGTTCACGCCTAAACAGACTCTCTAAAAATAAACTGATATTCGCGTGGTGTTTAACAAGTTGGTGATGTTGGATGGAAAGCTCCGCATGGGCATCGTTGAGCTTGTCAAAACAATTTTCTTTTGTAGAGGAACATGACTCTTCTTGCAGCTTTTCACGAAATTCCTTCTTTATATGTTCAAGCTTGGAAATATTTTTCTTAAGAAGATTGAAAAGATGCTTGAAATACATATTTGGCACAATAATATTGTGCTCAATATCCATTACAAGGTTATTGATAAATTTGATATGATCAATATTTTGCAAAGCGATTAGACGATTATGCAAATTGTACCCTATCCTGTTTGAATATTTAACAAAAAAGAATTTATCTGCAGCAGTAAGCATTCCAAGAGGTGATATGGCAAACATTCCTAAAATTCGCCCTGAATGATGTTCTCCATTCGTGTCTGGTATTGGTAAAGAAAAATTATTTTCCATAGATCCGACATTAGAATCCCCAATTTTCCTGTCTTCAAAATAGGCTTTACTATAAATTGGTACAATGTAAGAATCTTCGCTCTCATATGGATCAGCAGCCAGAACAATGTCTTCCGCAGCTTGCTCAGGGGAATCCAAAACTCCATTTACAGCATCGCAGACGAGTTTCAGACAATTAAATTTTCTATCAAACAAATACAGCCCTGTTTGCAAACCAATCATCTCAAGAGGTACAGCAACACAAATTCGATAAAAATCTTCGAGAGAATCAAATTCCTGAGCAAGATCGAAAAACGTTTTCAGGAAATCGTTGTATTGTTTATTAAACTCATATTGTTTATATTTCTCTGTTTTCTCACTCACCCGGCGACGAACAAGTTCAAAATACCGATGTTCCTGAATGAAATTATCTTGTTTTTCCAATCGACTTTCCTCGGTAAAAACAGTAAGTAAAAATTATCCAATCATTTATCGGTTACAACAACCTCATCGAGACCAGCAACTTCCTTCAGTAACACATCAACTTTTTTTCCAGATCCAATACATGCCTTCATACCAATATAATCTGGCTGTATTGGAAGCTCTCTCCCACCACGATCAACTAAAATAGCAAGTTGAACGGATTTTGGCCTGCCGTAATCCATAATAGCATCCATGGCAGCACGTATAGTTCGACCAGTAAAAATCACGTCATCTACCAAAATGAGTTTCCTGCCCTCAACCAAAAAGCTGATATCTGTCTTTTTAACAATTGGATTTTGTGAAATCAAACTCCAATCATCGCGATAAAGGGTTATATCAAGACTTCCAGCAGGGAGTTCAGTCTTTTCTCGATCCATGATTTTAGATCGAATACGTTCAGCAAGATGAACTCCGCCAGTATGAATTCCAACAATGGCTAACTCGTCGATTCCGTGATTTTTTTCAAGAATCTCCAAACTGATCCGATCCAGACTACGGTCAATATCTTGAGCCGTCGATATAATTTGTTTTGTCATGGCCTATACTTATACTCTGTCCCAAAAATAAGAAATCCCTTTTTGGGCAACCAAATTAATTGCTTCCGGAAAAGCTTCACATTCTGCTGAGAAAACATTTGCCGCAATATCATCTACCGTATCCTCATCTGCAACTGACACACATTTTTGTACAACAATTGGACCTTCATCATATTTCTCATTAGCAAAATGGACAGTACAACCTGTCACCTTACAGCCTTTTTCCTTAACAGCCGCATGAACATGATGTCCATAAAATCCGGCTCCAGAAAAGGCTGGAATAAGTGCTGGATGAATGTTCAAAACAGAACGACACAATTTCCCAGAAGCTTGATATAGTTTCAAATAGCCTGCCAGAGTAATAAGATCAATGTCATAATTCTCTAACACTTCATTAATAGCGGCGTTACCTACTGCGTGAAAAGTAGGATACCCGTATTTCCTAGCTTTTTCCAGGCCGAGTACATCTTTCACATTGGAAATTACAACCAAAATTTCAGCGTTCAGAACACCTGCTTGTATACGTTCATGAAAATTATCAAGTGTTCTACCACTACCTGAAAGCAGTACAGCCATTTTCAACATTTTTATTCTCCGTTGAAATAATCATTTGAATTTACATCAACCTTGGTCAACCAATTTGCTATAGTTGTATCGTAGGTTGAAGTCAGTTCAAACACTTTAACAGCAAGCTTAAATCTTGTTTTCAATGTGGTATTACCTGTCTCCTTGATTTCAGACAAGACCTGCTCATAATCAGAAGGGTCAACGATAACAGTAACATCCCTGAAATTCTTAGCGGATGCTCTTAAAAGAGTAGGACCACCGATATCAATATTTTCAATAGCATCTGCCAAAACACAATCTGGATCAGCCACTGTTTTTTCAAAAGCATATAGATTTACAGCCACAATATCAATAGGCTTAATATTGTGTTTAGCACACTGTTGTTGATGTGCATCATTTTCCCTCTGATTCAAAATTCCACCATGAACAAGCGGATGTAAAGTTTTCACACGGCCATCCAGCATTTCAGGAAATCCAGTAAAGTCAGAGACGTCTGTGACCGGTATATCATTGTCTCTCATCTTTTTGGCGGTTCCCCCAGTAGAAAGAATTTCAACACCGAGTTCTGTTAACTCCTTTGCAAAACCTTCAATTCCTGATTTATCAGTTAAGCTTATCAATGCTCTTTCAACCTTCTTCATTGTGCCATTCCTCCTAAACAGGGGTAAATCCCTATTCTTTTCTCTGAAATTTACGGATTTTTCGTCTGTCTCTTTTATTAGGTCGCTTGCTTGGTGTAACAATAGACCCTTTGAAAAATTTTCTTTGCTCTTTCTCTTCTTCTCGTTTTTTAATTGATAGACTTGTTTCCTCATATAAAGTTTGGGCTTGAACAGCTGGCCCACGCCTTTGGCTCAAAGCCACAATCAGAATCTCGAATTCTAAGGTCCCTTTTCTAATTACAAGTGTTTCGCCAATAAGTACATTTCGGGCTGGTTTTATCCGGTTCCCATTAACATGCACATGTCCGCCGCTCACAGCTTTGGAAGCCAGTGATCTTGTTTTATAAAATCGAGCGGCCCAAAGCCACTTATCAATTCGTACCTTTTCTGCAGTCATAAAAAATGTGAAGAAAATTTTTATAAAGAATGAGCTACATTACAATATTTTCATCCATCATACAAACAAGAATATATCTCCCTAAAGCTAAGTAAAAAAATAATCCAAGGATAAAAACATATTGTTAGTTATCGAAACAGCTATAACAAAATCTCACAAATAATCATGTATCCCCCTCAACTATGAACAAAAAATCTAACTTTCCTGTATTGAATATAGAAAAAAGTACCTATAGAAACTCTTCAAAACATTCAAGGTTAGATATACAAAATTACTTTTTTTGCTGACTTTGACACATGCATGTAATATGATCAGCCGGTTAATATTTTTAAATAAACATGCAAAGCACAAATAACTTATCTTTTTCGATCAGTTATATTATTTTTTATAAAAAAATCCATGAAACTGCAAAACGTCGGCATAAAAGATTTTATATGCCCAGTATCCATTAGAAAAAAAGACCACGGCAAGCAACAGACGGTGGCTACTCTGGACCTAGACGCTGCTATGCCGCATCGACATCGTGAATCTTGCATAACTGTTTTTGCAAACGTCTTAAATCAATATCGCGAAGACATGCATGTTTCCATTTTTCCAGAATTACTAACTGCTGTTAAACATCAACTGCAGGCAAAGCAGGCGCAGATGACAATGCGATTTCCTTATTTCATCGCCAAAAATGCTCCTGTTACAAAAACCACAAGTTTGATGGAATATAACTGCAGCTTTACATGTACCATCAATGATACAGAGAAACTTTTGCTTACTGTTCAGGTACCAGTAACGACTTTATGCCCTTGTTCCAAAGAAATCAGTGATGCTGGTGCTCATAACCAAAGAGCTGAAGTAACTCTTACAGTACAACCACACAAATTCATATGGCTTGAAGATTTAATCCAATTAGTTGAAAGCTGTGGTTCCTGTGAACTATACGCACTGCTGAAACGACCAGACGAGAAATTTGTTACTGAACAAGCTTATGCTAACCCTATGTTTGTCGAAGATGTCGTACGAGTAGTTGCGCAAAGTGCAGTTAAACACGCAGATATTGGATGGTTCTCAGTTGGAGTAGAAAGCTTCGAATCCATCCACAAACACAGTGCCTATGCCTTTGTAGACAGCAATGATATCAAAGATTACAATAACCAACGTCCTCTCAAGAATTCATTCGATCCAGATACTGACAATTAATATTATTTGTAAATAAAAATTTATTATTCTTATTTAATTTAACATCAAGAACTATCAACGCATTATTAAGACAATCCACCCAAACACATATATTTGATCTCCAGATATTCTTCAATCCCATACTTAGATCCTTCTCGACCAATACCTGATTCTTTTACTCCACCAAAGGGTGCTGATTCTGATGACATAATGCCAGTATTTATACCAACCATTCCAAATTCAAGAGCTTCCGATACTCTCCAAACACGTCCAATATCTTTGCTATAAAAGTATGATGCCAATCCATAAGGAGTGCTATTAGCCAGAGCAATTGCTTCATCTTCACTTTCAAATGAAAAAAGAGGCGCAACAGGACCGAAAGTTTCTTGATTGCTTATCAACATTTCGGTGTTGGCATGAAGTAGAACAGTAGGTTCAAAAAAGTATCCCTGATCACCAATTCGTTTTCCTCCACACGCAATTTTTGCACCCTTGCAAACAGCATCTTCAATCTGAGCCTCAACTTTCCCAAGAGCATCAGAATCAATTAACGGTCCCTGATTTACAGAACTATCAAAACCATTACCAGGAGTTAACTCGGAACATACTGCTTTTACAAATTTTTGAGTGAATTCATGGTAAATTTCCTTTTGAATCAAAAAACGATTGGCACAGACGCATGTCTGTCCACTATTTCTAAATTTGGAGGCGATTGCTCCTTCTACCGCCTGATCCACATCTGCATCATTGAAAACAATAAAAGGTGCATGGCCACCAAGTTCCAATGAAACTTTTTTCACTGTTGCTGCACAATCACGCATAAGTTTCTTACCAACTTCAGTTGAACCGGTAAAACTCAGCTTCCTAACCGTAGAGCTACCAGTCAGAATTGCCCCTATCTTCTCAGCAGGTCCGGTAACAACATTCAATACACCAGGAGGTATTCCAGCATCCTGAGCTAAACATGCCAGTGCAAATGCAGAAAACGGTGTTTGAGGTGCCGGCTTCACAATCATTGTACATCCAGCTGCCAAGGCGGGTGCAATTTTTCTGGCAATCATAGCAAAAGGAAAATTCCAGGGTGTAATAGCGGCACAAACACCAACTGGCTCCTTTAAACAAATAATACGCTTGTCTTTTTGAGATATGGGAATTGTATCGCCGTAAATTCTTTTTCCTTCTTCAGCAAACCATTCAATATATGAGGCACCATAAGCAATCTCAGCAACAGATTCGTTAATTGGTTTACCCTGCTCTGCTGTCATAATAATTGCTAGATCTTGCTGATTTTTTAATATCAAGTCATACCAGCGACGTAAAAGAACAAAACGATCTTTAGCAGTCAAAGCCCTCCATTTGGGAAAAGCATTTTCAGCTGCCTGAATAGCCAGTAACACCTGAGATTCATCCAACGATGGCGCTAATCCAAGAAGCTCACCTGTCGCAGGGTCATGAACCTCAAAAGTTGCATGATCTTGGCCATCAATCCATTTTCCATTTACAATACATTGATGCCTTAAAAGAGATTTATTAGAAATTTGCATTATTAAGCCTTAATAACCACGCAATGATCCAGACAGACAATTTAACTGAAAATCTAAAAGCATTATCGATAATCTATTGTAGAAATAAAAGTAAATATGATAAGTTGATATAATATAGAGAAAATTGACAAAATTATGCAGCGATTTTAGTAGTTAATTTAATAACTCATCAATGTACCACTTCGAAAGGCATTTTCAAGCGTATCTTCCATGACAGATACTATTAGTTAAAAAAAGGAGAACTAATAAATGAACCTGGATCTTCGAAGATCAAATAGAGAATCTGACTTTCTCCCGATATCAGTTAGTGTCCAAAATGGAGCTGGCGGAGAAATCATCTCCGGGCCATTTGCTGGGAAAATAATAGACATTTCTCATCACGGCGCCAAGTTGTTAATGACTCAGGTAATGATTGAATCATTTCATATTTTTTATTCAACCAAAGAAAATGATGCCAGCTATCTCACCATCAAAATTGATATCCCACCAGACATCGTAAACCTTTCAATACCAGCTCGACCCATCTGGATGTCTATCATGAAACATAAAAGCATCCGTGCCTTTAAGATAGGCGTTGAATTCCTCATCAGCTCAAAAGGTCAACAAATTAATGACTTATTAGAAGTAATGAGAATTAAACAAAAAAATCGTGTCGAACATACCAAAGGGATAGAACTCAACAAGCACTAATATTTCTATAAATTCAGACGCGGACTCCTTCTACATTGTAGACTGTAATCTTACGAACTACCCCGCGAAGCTCTAAAACTCCCACTTTCTTTAACTGATACAAATCGTCAATAACACATTGCACATCTTCAGTTATATAGATTTCCCCAAATAAGGACTTAGAAGCAAGACGTTGTGCTATATTGACCTGGGAACCTATCACAGTATAATCAAAACGTTTTGCTGAACCAACATTTCCTAGAAACATTTCACCTTTGGTCACACCAATTCCGAGTCCTATAGTATGAAATTCTTCATGCTTTTTTGCCCATTTGTCTTTCAATGTTTCAAAATGCTCACGAATCTCCAAAGCGGTGTTAGCTGCAGAAATACATGAATTGTCAAGCTCTACAGGTGCACCAAATACTGCAAGAACTGCATCTCCCATGAATTTATCGACCATTCCTCTGTTAGCAAACACAGTTTCAGTAAAGATCTCATACACTTCATTTAAAAAACTCCTTAACTCCGACAAGTTTAAATTCTGCACCAAACTTGTAAAGTTTCGAATATCTGCAAACAGAACTGAAACATCCTTGATCTCACCAAGATCTAAAAGATTCGTATCACTGGTAATAAGCAATTCAGCTACTTCAGGGGTAACATATCGTTCGAAAAGGGATCGAAGTCGAGTTTTTTCTTCCCTTATCAACAAAGAACGTACATTCTCTAAAGCAAGAGACGCTTGACTGCATATTACAGCAAACATCTCTGTATCTGCCTCAGTAAAACGTTTCTGAAAATGAGTTTGGCTTAAGTTTAAAACTCCTAAAATATTGCCCCGTATTATCATAGGAATTGAAACCGCTGAAACAATCTCCGATCTTTTTAACAGAGGGGCAAATATCGATTCTTTCTGGGTTTCCTTGTTCAAAATAACAGGCCTGCCATTTTTATAGACCCACCCAGATATCTGGTCCCCAGATTTCACTCTAATATTTTGAACTAGTTTCTCATCAAGCCCCTTAGATGCGGCAATTTTAAGGCATTTCTCTTTTTCATCAAAAAGCATGATAGAAACATGCCTGTACTCTGCCTGGCTAATTACAGTTAATAACAAACTATCAATTACTTCTTTTTCAGTTTCTGAACTCAAAAACTGCTCACCTAATTGGTATAGAGGTAATAATGTCTTTAATCTTGTTGTTTCTGATTCAATTTCCGGTAAAATTAAAGCGCTGGATACTTTTTTCAAAATATCAGTTTGAGAGAGAGGCTCTTCAATAAATCCTGAAAAACCTGCAGAGTATGTTTTTCGAAGAAATTGCTCATCAACATGTTCAGAATAGACTATTCCAGATATGTTGGGTCGACTACTTTGCAGTTCTGCGAAATAAGAATGTGCATCAAATTGGGGAATGCCTGCTTTAAATATTACCAGTGATACATTGTGACTATTGAGAGATCTTTTAACCTCAGTCAAAGAAAAACAACTGATAACCGTATAATCAGTTAAAGATTCAACAAAATAATCTGCATCTTTTATTTTATCAGTGAAAAGAAGAACTGTTAGCGACATATATTCAATATAAAAAAAATTAAGGAAAGACCTCGTTCAACGAATTGTGAAGTCCTGCTGAAAAAACGACCATTAGAATAAATTAGTGATCCAACTTATCAGCATCTCAGACATTAACCAATAACTAAAACAAACAAATTTTTTCACATATAACCATATATATAAAGGTCTCTAGTACATATTAAAAAGATCAAGAATGTATACTACCACCAGTGACTATGCAAAGCAATAATTGGTATGTATGGACAATATCCTCATAATCCTCCTTACTTGACGATCCATCAAATTATACATATCCTATGGGTATCAAAACATAACCGATATTTACAAATATCTACAAAAAAAGTCTAAAAGGATAACTGATTCAATGAAAATATTGCATCTCATGCTAACCTCCTGCTTTATATTGTCTTTTCCAATATTAATCCCGCTAAATTTAGCACTTGCGAACAATCTTCAACTTCTATACTCAAATGATGTTAGAGGTCAGCTAGACCCCTGTGGTTGATCACGAAACCAACTGGGCGGTCTGTCCAGAAAATCTTTAATTATTAAACAATTACAAAAAAACAAGAAAAACACTTTGCTTGTTGATGCAGGTGCAATGCTATATGTAAAAAACTCTATTATTAAAAATGGCCGTGGACAGGCTGAAATATATGCTGAAGCAATAATCAAAAGTAAACTTAAAATGGGTTTTAGTGCTATTGGTATAGCGAGCATGGATTTATCCATGGGTATTGATTACTTGAAAAAAGTACAAAAAGAATTTGATTTTCCATGGGTATCATTAAACCTTGTATCAACCTCTGATAACAATCCCATATTTTCACCTTATCTCCACCAAAAAATCAATGGTATAAACATTGGTATACTTGGCTTGACAGGACAGAACTCAATAACTGGTGTCAATTCTAATGAAAAATTTAAGATACTACCCTGGAAAGATACCCTGCCAACCATCTTGAATAAGAACAAAAAAGAATTTGATCTAATAATCCTGTTATCCAGCTTCTCTCTTAAAGTAAATAAAGAAATTGCAAAAACACATCCAGAGATTCATTTACTTGTTCAATCTGGACATCAAAAGAACAACATTCAACCAATAATTGTTAATAACACCTTGATAACCCAAACTGCTTCCATGGGGAAATACCTAGGAGTAATGGATATAAAATGGAATAAATCCAACAAATGGGAAATAGTATCAAGTGGGAAATTATCTGAAAGAAAAAAAGAACTAACTCGTCTGGATTGGCAATTAAACAGACTTGATAAACGAATAAATTCGCAGACAGACGATGACAATGAAACTTATAAAAACATGCTAAAAGACAAAGAGTCCCTACAGTTAAAAATTGAGCAACTAAATCAAGACCAGATAACAAAGTACCAAAACATAAATCAATACAACAATCGATTTATAGCTATAAAAACAAGCTTGAAAGAAGATAAACCTATTAAAGCAATAGTTGATTCAGCCAAAAGAGCATCCAACAACCTATTGAAAAAAAGATTCCAATTATCCCAAAGTAAACCTGTTGACCAAAATTTTCCACTCACCGGGTCTAATAGCTGTAAAAAATGTCATACTGCCCAGTATATATTTTGGGAAAAAACTAGGCATAGTAAAGCATGGAAAACATTAGTCATGGAAAACCAACAAAATAATATCGAATGTCTTGTCTGCCATGTCACGCTTCATTCCAGAAAGAAATCTAATATAGGAAAATTAAACCAACAAATTATGAATTTATCAGCAAAGTTTAGGAATGTCGGTTGTGAAGAATGCCATGCCTCTGGAAAAAAACATATACTTCAACCCAAAAAGTATAGACCTGAAGTTCCAAATGAACAAACTTGCAAAAATTGCCATACACTTGAACGTGACAAAAAATTTAACATGCAGATTATGTTACCTCTAATCCAATGCCCCACACAATAGCTCTTCGCAGAAAAAAATTAATCAAAACCTAAAAAGAGCAGCCCTTGCTACTCTTTTTAGGTTTACAAACAGATGTTACGATTGCCTACACGTTATTGATGAATCTAACAGCCAAAAGCATTTTGAAGATTCGGAACTGTTTGTTTTTTGCGGCTCATCATGCCATCAATCCACATTGAATTTCCTTCCAGTTTGCCATCAAATGCATTTGCTACAACCTCTGGTTCATCAGATAATACCATTAAGTCAGTTCCTTCTTTAACGACATCAGTCAACATTAGCAAAATAGAATGACGACCTTCTGCCTTCTGCTCTTCCATAGCTTTAAATAGATCATCGCGAACAGCAGCAGCCTGATCTAAAGTTGCTAACTCAAGCTGGCCAACACCAACTTTTTTACCATTCATATCAAAATCTTTATAATCACGATTTAACAAATCCATGGCTGGAATACCGTTAATTGCACTTTTGGCCTTTAGCATATCCATAAAAAGTTCATCAGTGTTATCAACTCCAGCAATCTTAACCAACTCAGCAACAGCAATCTTATCAGCCGCAGTACAAGTGGGCGATTTAAAGTTGACAGTATCGCTTAAAATTGCAGCTAACATGAGACCTGCTGTACTTGCTGAAACTACAATCTTTTCCATATCAAAAAGTACTTTTAATACTGTTCCAGTACATCCCACAGGCATAGCACAGAAAAATATGGGGTTATTGGTTGTAACATCACCTATTTTATGATGGTCTACAACAGCAACAACCTCTGCATCACTAAGATTATCTGGTGCCTGGGCAATATCACTATGATCAACTAATGCAACTTGTTTACCTGCAGCATCAGTCATAATTTCAGGAACAGTTGCCCCAAAACGTTCTAGAACTACAGCTGTTTCAGGATTGAGCTTTCCCTGCATGCAAGGTATATAATCTTCTCCTTTTGCATTCATAAGTTCAGCATAAGCTATAGCTGCAGTTACAGAGTCAGTATCGGGATTTTTGTGACCAACGACATAGACAGACATTTAAATTCTCCTTTGTAAAATTTTAAATATAAATAATGGAAATTATGAAAACTCTGATGAACAACTGATATCGAAAGGACTTCATATCAATTAAACTTAAGAGTCAAAAAGTACTAATTTATGGTTTTCAGACTAATAAAAAAATATTCTGTAATTTTAGAGATGATTCTTAAACAACAATAATTTTAAAAAACTAGTAGATAAAAACCATCTTTGAGAAAATAACTTTAATAATTTGTCTCAGCTAATTCAGGGATACAGGGATTCAACCAACTTTTACTAACATGTAAACCCCACACATCAGTAAAACTTAATCTTATATATTTTGAGCGTCAAGAATAAAAAAGGAGGGAAAGAAGAAGGCATTGGCCCTCCATTGTCATTGAACATAAACATCAATTTTATTTAACTTTCCCCTTTTCATACTGGTATTACCTTTCAGGTTACTATATGATATGAAAAAATAGTGTTCTGGGATCAGAACTATTATGGCCACCATGCAAAAACATAAATAAAACTTCTTTAACTAAAAAATAAACTAATGCAGTCGTCACAAAAAAAAACTGACAAGCAAAACCGATCCAACAAAGACAGTACTTTACTTTTCAAGACGATAATTTCTTTTATACTGATATTACTTATCTTTTCTACATGGTACTTTTACTCAAAACTACAATATCATAATAAAATTTCCTCAAAATCTAATCAAACGACACCTCAGGTTCTTAAAACCAAGAAAATATCCCCAAGCACATCTGATTTTATTTCTGATCAAAATGAAATTCAACGCTTAGATCAAAAAATCAAAGAAGATTCAAGTAAAACATATTCGCTTAGCATCAATAAAACAAAGGTCACTGCTGATTGCACCACAATGGCCTCCAATTTGGATATATTTTTCAATCAGATAGACAAAAAAGAATATATTATAACCTTTAGACTAGATATCCCTAGCCAAACTTATTTTTTAAACCTTATAAAAAAAATACTGAAAAACCCACCTGTCGTTGCCCGAGAATCTGATGATCTTTTTACACTTTTAAAGAACATGGCTCATTTTTTCAGAATCATAGGAAAAAAAAATATATTATTGATAAAAACTATTCTGGATAGAGAAGCAGAGAAAATTGAAGATATTGGAATAGAACTTTATCAATACATTATAACTGAAAAATGCCAAGAGGAAATGTTTCCAATTTCAGCTTCAGAGGAAAGTGTTTATGAATATGCCAGTTTTTTCATCCACACAATGGGAGGTCGATCGTATCTGTTCAGACGTGATTCCAGATCCAGATTATTAATAAATTATTATTCAATCTTAATAGTAGACAGTGCAAACAGAAACAGCATGAACAAATATGGTGTAGAAATCAATAAAAGCATATCACTGCTAATAAATGAAATAGAAACAACAACTCAATTAATATACAGAGAAACCTACCTGGATACCCTTTACGAGTTATCTGAAAAATACCCGGTTATAAAAGAATCTCTGGAATTGTAAAAATGCGTCACATCGTTGATGCGGTTTAATTTCCACACACAAAAAAAAGTCCCTGTTCTTAAAGCACAATTTACCCCTTTAATACCAAGCAGTTACGAATGTTGGGCGTAATCGTAAGCGTAAACGCTTATGATTACGCCCTCAAACCCTCTTTGGCTGAACTATTGGCCAGTGTATTCAGTTGACCAGGTGTGTTCCCTTCGACCCTATCTCCATCGCGATAGCGACTATCCTTCTTGCCGCCTTGCTTTGGCTGAGCTTACTGGCCAGTGTATCCAGTTGACCAGGTGTATTCCCTACTACCCTGTCTCCATCGCGATAGCGACTATCCTTCTTGCCGCCTTGCTTTAGCTGAGCCATTGGCCAGTGCTTCAGTTTACCAAGTGTGTTCCTTACTACTTTACTGGTTTCCCCGCGCCCCTGTATTGCTGCCAGCCGGACAGAAAGAGGGTAGACAGGGGGAAGCTATAAGGTTAACCTATATGAGATATAGAAAAGCGGGTCCTTTGGGGTATGGTGACTTATAGGGGTCGTGGAAGTATGTATGGTCAATTTATGTGGTGAAAAAAATTGGTTGCACAGAATAGTGATGTATCTCGTTGGTGTTTTATTTTGCGGCTTCAAAGTTTTTTTTTACCAGTTTATTGTTGGTGTCCTGAATAAAGGGAGGAGATGGTTTTTAAAAACATTTGATTTATACTTTTTTGTTTAAAATCTAAATCTGCTAATTTATCAATATTATTTATTGAATTTTCAATTGTCGTGTGATATTCAATTGGTAATTCAAGCAGTTATTCTTATTTGTTTTTCTTCTGGTCAGACTCTGGTCAGACTCCTGTCAGACTTCGGTCAGATCCTAGTATTTCTATTTTTCTATTTCTTTCAAGACGTTACAAAATTCGGTCAGGTTGTCAGACCCATTTCTCATATAATACATATGCATTAAATATTATTTTCGAAAGTGCATTAATAATAACTATTATCGCACTTTTGATTTTATTTTCCTGAGAAAGTTATTTGTGGCTTTATAGTCTGACAGTCTGACCGAATTTATTTAATATATTGATTTTAAAGATAAAAAGTTTACAGGGACACTCTGACCGCAATCTGACAGGGGTCTGACAAGAGTCTGACCGAAATGCATTTTTGTTGTTTTTGAGAAAGATTTTCGTTTTTTTGTAGTGAAAACAGTTCACTTAATTGCATTTCTTGAGGGGACTTTGTCCTTTTTTGGCAATGGTTTTCTATTTGTCTGGCTATAAAAAGGGGGCTTTTGATGGCAACTTGGCATGTATTTATGCAGTTTTTGAGTCATTTTTGAGCATTTCAGCGTCTTTTTCAGAAAAAATAATCGAAAGTGCGATAATGATTATCAGCAGTATTTAGTTATTTTTTTTACTTTCAATAAATTTAATAGCCTTTGGGTAGCCCATTTCAGCAGATTTTTTAAGGTCTGAAATTGCTTTTTTATTGTCTGAGACTTTGGAGTAAGCAATTGCCCTCATATAAAAAGTAGGGCCACACTGATTCAGTGTTAAGGCATTGGAAAAAGCTGCAATAGCTTCTTTATATTCATTTTTTTGTAGAAATAGTTTCCCTTTTTCACTCCAATTAGGAACTTTCTTTAGTGGTTTAGGTTTATCAACAACAGGTTCAAACTGAACTTGCTCTGGTTCTGGTACAGGTGTTGGTGTTGGTGTTGGTGTTAAAATAGTAGAGGGAACCAGAGGACTGCCCATTGGGATCATGTTAGGTGCAGTACAAGATGGGCAGGCTTTGTGTCTGCTGGTTAGTCTCCAAAGGCTATAAATGATCCCTGGGATGAGAAAACAAAACCAGGCAATAATTTCAATTGCAATGCTTCCCTTTGTTATATTTTTCGGTATGCCCTGGTGGCCACAATTCCTGCAATACATCTTTGCAGAATTTGCACTAGATTTCATGTACATACATATAAAAACTGGCAGAGTTAAAACAAATAAAATTATAATAATATCCATGCTTACTCCTATTTGTTACAGATTTATAATGAATCACTAAAACCTTGCCACATGTTCCAGCAGAATGAATTTCCGTTTACTAGGTATGTTTACTAATTGTTTTTTACGTATATTTACTGATGTTGGTTTATTCACCGTTGACCGACTTAAGATCCGGTAATCCATCAGACTGAAGACGTTGCTGTCGTTTTTTTTCACGTTCTTCGTGCCGCCAATGGCGGAAATCAGGATCTCTTTCCTTGTAATCATCAAACCAATTTTCAATAGCGGTTCCGTCTGTGCCAAATTCTTTAGCAATATACTCAAACAGTACAGCGAGCCTCGAAGAGCAATTTTCCTGAAATTTTACTTCTTCGCTTTCGCTTTCTGTATGGAATATTTTTTGATCAGAGGAGCAAGCGTCTGATTTATCTGGTTCAGATGTTGTCATTTTTGAATCATCCATCCCCAGTAACCAATTAACAGAAATGTTATTTGCTTCGGCTATTTTAATCAATTGATCAGAGGTTGGTTTCCGATCATTTTTTAAGTAATAGCGAATTGATGTCTCCGACACATCACATTTTTTCGCAAAACTGCGCACAGAGCTACCACCTATAACCTGCCGTAATCTTTCAATAAACAAAATTACCCCCTACGTTAACGCACTTTCCGTTTGACATGCGACAAAATGCTCGCTACCATTGTGGCAAATGCAGCTCGTTAAAATTCAACTCAATTTAGAGCTATGAGAAATCAAAACCTTACAGAGTCAATTGACATTCTTTATGCCATGGAAAAAAAATACGGCAAAAGAGGCGTTATAACCTGGTTTGCTCAAAAGCATGGTTACTCACGCCCTTACATGTCTCAAACGATCAATGGATCTAGAAGCAATCCGAAAGTTTTACAACTGTTCGCAAATTATTTGGGCTGTCCCGTTTATGGGATAAAACCTGACAATTTACAGGAGATTTGCAATGCATAAAATAACTGCTTTTCAATTTAATGATTCATCCTCTGTTCGCACTCTCACAGATTCTTCAAATGAACCATGGTTTGTGGCCAAAGATGTTTGTGATGTACTTGGCCTTTCAAATCCAACAGAAACTTTAAAAAGTCTTGATGATGATGAGCTGACCTCAGAAAAACTTAGGTCAGGTGGAATTCACCGTGACATGAATCTAATCTCCGAATCCGGACTCTACACTCTCATCATCAGATCCAACAAACCGCAGGCCAAAAAATTCCGCCGCTGGGTCACAAAAGAAGTCCTTCCCGCAATCCGCAAGACCGGCAAATATGA
>PJEL010000714.1_pt1 | contig 37910 bp, 31 predicted proteins | sample 1853271 | NCBI WGS metagenome assembly PJEL01 (sample SAMN08108733, study PRJNA415343) | Invertebrate metagenome, whole genome shotgun sequencing project. | host: Globobulimina | place: Sweden: Gullmar Fjord | collected 2015-08
ATGAATCCAATTACTAATGCTACCAGTGCTGCAACCCAGCTCTCCACTGCCACCAATGTTGCCGATGCCTATGGCGTTAACAGTCAGCAGACTGAGGCGGGGAAAAGCAGTGACAAGGTGACGTTAAGTCAATCTCAATCGACGCGTGCCCCGTCATCGAAAGAGCAAGTTAAAGATGAGTCCGTCTCTCTCTCTCCTCGAGCGCAAAGAGCACAAAAAATCGAAAGTATGGCCAAAGATTTCTTTAGCTCGGGTAACTTCTCAACCACAGATATTCCAAAGCTGGTGCAACGCCTGTATCAGGATGGCATTTTGTCTGACTCGCAACTGACCCGATTATCGGGCGGCGGCTTCGATATCCCTCAGCCTACAACTAAGCCTGAAGATCTTAAGTCCTTTATTAAAGAGCAGCGAAGTGAGTTGGAAACGGCTCTGGCCGAAAAGGGGAAAGGAGCCGAGTCTGGTGCAGAAAGTGTACTCATTAAGTTACTCGATGATGCCGAGAGTGTTATCGATGGGATGGGGAATGCACAAAGTGCAGAAACCAGCCAGAAAGCTTCGAGAGTTTCCGCCCAACTAAATGTTTATCTCAGGGGGGATGTTGAATTAACCCAGAGTTCTCGGGAGCAGTGGCAGGGGTTAAAATCTGTCATGCAGTTAGCTGCTTCTATGGGTGATAATCAACAAGCCAGTGGTCAACTCAACAGCTATCTTGCTCTTGGGAAAGCATAACTCAGCAGCTATCTTCCTCTTTGAAAAGAACAATACCATTCCATATAAGTATCCGGTCAGTTCAGAGACACTCAGGTTTTTCAATTCAAGGCGCATTGATGCGTAAATGGTTATTCCCTTTTTAGTCAGTGCAACACAGAAGTGGAAACGCTGAGGGTCTCACATAGTGCGGGGTTCAAAGCCCTTTATGCTACGTTGAATGTTTTTGATATAGAATAACTATGAACTTCAAACATCCGCCTTGCCTACAGCGCTTTGAACTCCCGCTGAACGAGCAGATACTTGTTCGGAATGGTATAAATAATTTTATCCACAATTTTTACCATTCTTATCCTTTATCTAGCCCTCTTTTGAGTCAGGGTCAAGGGTCAAATCAGAGATAAGTGGCCTCATAGGCACTTATCTTTTGTTCTTTTCTCACATCCAAAATTAGTTGATCGAGATCAATGTTCTCTGGTGATGTTTGTAGCTTAATACGCAACATATTGTGCTGAATGGTTTTAAATACACTATATGTGGTGTTAAATTCAGCGTCACTTGAGGAGATATTAAACAATGCCAGTGGTTATTAAGCGGGATGGTTACCGCACGCCTTTTGACGAAACAAGGATTAGAGATGCTGTATCGGCTGCAGCAAACTCGGCAGGTATTGATGATAATGACTATGCAACTCTCGTGGCCAAAAAAGTGGCGGCGAGTGTCACCGATATGCCAGAAATTGATATTCATGATCTGCAAGATATAGTTGAAAACCAATTGATGGAAGGACCCTATAAATCTCTTGCCCGGGTTTATATTGAGTATCGTCACGACAGAGACCTTCATCGCGAGACCAGCAGCCGATTGAATCTGGAGATTAAAGGTTTGGTTGAGCAGAGTAATGCTGCACTGCTGAATGAAAATGCCAATAAAGATTCGAAAGTCATCCCGACTCAACGTGATCTGTTGGCCGGTATTGTTGCTAAGCATTATGCAACTCGCCATATATTACCTAAAGATGTGGTTGCGGCTCATGAGTCTGGTGAGATCCATTATCATGATCTGGATTACGCGCCATTTTTCCCTATGTTCAACTGTATGTTGATCGATCTTGCCGGTATGTTGACCAACGGCTTTAAGATGGGCAACGCCGAGATTGAGACGCCTAAGTCTATCTCGACAGCGACCGCAGTAACTGCACAGATCATCGCTCAGGTGGCCAGCCATATTTATGGTGGAACCACGATCAACCGCATCGATGAAGTATTATCGCCATTTGTAGCCAAAAGTTACGACAAGCATTATCAGGTTGCTCTGACCTGGGGGATCACAGATGCAAAAGCGTTTGCGACGACTCAGACCGAAAAAGAGTGTCACGATGCGTTCCAGTCTCTGGAATATGAAGTGAACACCCTGCACACTGCAAACGGCCAAACTCCTTTTGTCACCTTTGGCTTCGGACTCGGGACATCTTGGGAGTCTCGTTTAATTCAATCTTCTATGCTGAAGGTCCGTATTGCAGGCTTGGGTAAGAATCGTAAGACCGCGGTATTCCCTAAGCTTGTTTTTGCCATTCGCGATGGTATCAACCATAAAGCAGGCGATTGTAACTATGATATCAAGCGTCAGGCACTTAAGTGCGCCAGTACCCGCATGTACCCGGATATTCTTAACTACGAGCAGGTAGAGAAGGTGACCGGTTCATTCAAGACACCTATGGGTTGTCGTAGCTTCCTTGGTACCTACGAAGAAGATGGTGAGTTGGTCCATGAAGGGCGTAACAACTTAGGTGTGGTGAGTCTTAACTTGCCTCGCGTAGCGCTTGAAGCTAAGGGTGATGAGGCTGAGTTTTACCGCATACTGGATGAACGTCTGCTTATCGCCCGCAAAGCCTTAGATACCCGTATCGAACGTTTAGAAGGTGTAAAAGCCAGAGTGGCTCCGATCCTTTATATGGAAGGCGCATGTGGTGTACGTTTACGCGCCGATGATGATATCTCTACGATTTTCAAAAATGGTCGTGCATCAATCTCCTTAGGTTATATCGGCCTGCATGAAACGATTAATGCGTTGCATGGCACCGATAAGCACGTCTATGACTGCGAAATATTGCGGGAAAAAGCGATCGCGCTCGTTGAATATATGAAAGCGGCGACGGTTAAGTGGAAAGATGAGACCGGTTATGGTTTCAGCCTATACAGCACACCGAGTGAAAACTTGTGTAGTCGTTTCTGTAAGCTCGACACTAAAATATTTGGTGTGGTAGAAGGAGTGACACAGAAGGGCTATTACACTAACAGCTTCCATCTCGATGTTGAAAAAGCGGTTAACCCGTACGATAAACTCGACTTCGAGGTACCTTACCCAGCTATCGCTAACGGTGGATTTATCTGTTACGGCGAATACCCTAACATGCAGAACAATTTAGAAGCATTAGAGGATGTTTGGGATTACAGCTACAGTCGTGTTCCTTACTACGGAACCAATACGCCCATTGATGAGTGTTACGATTGCGGCTTTACCGGTGAATTTGAGTGTACCAGTAAAGGCTTTACCTGCCCTAAGTGTGGTAACCATGAGCCTAGCCGAGTTTCTGTGACACGTCGTGTTTGTGGCTATCTGGGAAGCCCCGATGCTCGACCATTTAACTATGGTAAGCAGGAAGAAGTTAAACGACGAGTGAAACATCTTTAACTCGTTTTCAGCTTAATGACACAAGTTTAACGACAGATGTCAACTTATAGACGCAACTGACTTGAGTGAGTTGCGTCATTTTACTTTTGTCGTTTTATTTTGGTCATTTTACTTTCGCTATTTGAGCAGTGCTTCCAGCCTAAAAATTTCTTTGAAATTGTAGACAAAATAAAGAATTAACTCGCAAGGTGTCGCAATGAATTACCATCAATACTTCCCCGTAGATGTCATCAATGGCCCGGGTACTCGGGCTAGCCTGTTTGTCTCTGGCTGTGAGCATCAATGTCGAGGCTGTTATAACCAGTCGACGTGGAAGCCTTGCAGCGGACATGAGTTTGATATCGAGATGCAAGAGCGAGTACTGAGCGATCTAAAAGATACCCGCATCAAACGCAAAGGTTTGTCTCTGTCGGGGGGGGATCCGCTTCACCCTGCTAATGTTGCATCGATACTAGCTTTGGTCAAAAGGGTCAAATCTGAATGTCCAGATAAAGATATTTGGTTGTGGACCGGGTACCTTTTAAAGGAGTTAGGTGATGCCCAGCGAGCCGTGATGGAGTATATCGATGTTGTGGTTGATGGTAAATTTGAGCAGGAACTGGCCGATCCCAGTTTAGTGTTCCATGGCAGCAGTAATCAGGTTATTCACTATCTGACATAAAAGCGATAACTGTATTCGCACAGATACGTTATAATAGCCAATCAAGCAAACAAGAATTTAAAAAAACAGCCGTAATACCCAAACGACCTCTGAAACGAGCATTTTGAAGTGGCTTGGGTATATATCACGGCTGTTTTTGCATTTTATAGAATTATTTAAGGCACGAGCATGAATTTAAAAGAAGAGCTTCATGGACTTAGCGACAAGCTAGAGCAGTTTCGCCGCAAATTCGCCGCCGCTGAAAAGCGTGGTGACAAAGGGATCATGTTGCAATTTAGACAAGAGATAAACACGGTAACTAAGCGTATTGCCAGTGTTAAGGCGCAGCAGACTCGTGAACTGAGTAAGCAAGGTGGCAGTGTTGCTGGCTTGAAGTTTAAGCGCGTTCTGACCAAAGCTGAGCAGGCCGATATGGGTAAGCTTAAAAAGTCAGTCAAAGGCTTAGTGGTTGTTCATCCTATGACGGCACTTGGCCGTGAAATGGGGATCACCCAAGTGACGGGCTTCGCGGCCAAAGAATTCTAATTACTGAATAATTACTCCACCGCGATTATTCATTAGTGAGCGACTTCAAATTATTTTGTTGTCGCCACGCGTATCCTTCGTACGCTGGCGTTGTGAGTCAACTATCATTTCAGGTGAATCAATAGCCGATTAAATCGCTAGGGTATTTCACTTAAAGATAAAAACACATAAAATACTCCGCCTGAGTACGAGACAGAATTAATAGTTGTTGAAGACATTTGTCTGTGGCTATAGGTCTCGTTGGTTTTTCTGGATTGTCGTCGTCTCAGGGAAAGAGAGTCGTTAAGGTTATTTCATGTCGATTAAGTATGTCGCTTCTTCAAAGCTGCCCACACCATGGGGCGTATTTACCATGCATGGTTTCGAAGATTCCGATACAGGAAAAGAGCATGTGGCGCTGACGCTAGGTACGCTGGATGCAAATACCCCGATTTTAGGTCGCATTCACTCCGAGTGTTTAACCGGTGATGCCCTGTTCAGTTTACGTTGTGATTGTGGATTCCAACTTCAAACCGCAATGCAGAATATTGCCGAAGCGGGTCAAGGTTTTATTCTTTATCTTCGTCAGGAAGGGCGTGGAATTGGTCTGCTGAATAAGATCCGTGCCTATGAGTTACAAGATCACGGTGCCAATACCGTCGAGGCTAATGAAAGATTAGGTTTTCCGGCCGATATGCGAAAATACGATATGATCTTACCTATGATGGAGAAGATCGGTATTAAGCAAGTGAAGCTGATGACCAATAATCCTCGCAAAGTTAAGGCGATGAAAGAGTTGGGTATCGAGGTCGTTGAGCGTATACCACTTCAAGTGGGAAAAAACCGCTATAACGAAGCGTATCTGAAGACTAAGTCTACCGAGCTTGGGCATATGATGTCCGAATATCATTTTACCGGTGAAGAGAAAGAGTAAACTTCACTGTAGATTTTCAGTCTGCCTCTCGCTATATTCAGAACCATAATTATAAAAATCGCATCTTATATTATGGTTCTGAACAAAACCTGTTCCATTTTTATCTCTATCCTCTTTTTCTCCTCTGCTGTTTATGCCGAGGATGACTTTACCCATTACGCGTTTGCTAACTACTTAGGCAGTGGCCTGTATAGAACCTCAGGGCAAAATGCGACCGTTGTTAACCTTCCTGTCAGTTTCGAACTTCAAAAAAATGATACAGAGACACTAATGCTACGAGCACCTGTGTCACTGGGCTTCTTCAACTTTAAGTGGAGCGATGTGCCTGAAGGGGACTTGCCTTCGAGCGTCGGGACCGCGACCTTTACGCCGGGGATCGAGTATCGGATCCGCACCTCCGAAAGGTATGAGTTTCAAAGCTATTTCGATCTTGGTTATGGTAAGAATTTCACTTCGGGCACCGATGTGGCGATCATGTCGGCCGGTGTTTCCAGCCTGCTCGATCTGGAATTTAAACAGAGTAGGCCCATATGGGTCAATCGTCTCTATTTTGCCGGATACAGAAGCTTTGATGGTGAGCAAAAGGAGACCTATTCCGCCCTTCAGTCGGGGATTGATATTGGAACCGACATTCACTGGCAATGGAACTGGTTGGGCGTCGATGTTGAGCCTCGTGTGTTTGCCGTGGGCTACTGGTACTTCGATAAGCTTAGAATCGCCACGCCGTTTGGTGATGATGTTCTGGTTTCCAATAGTTTGGAGATTGGTGCGACCCTGGCTTTCTCGAAACCCATTCTCTGGGAGTGGATGGGCATAGATAGACTGGGTTTAAGTGTCAGGGCCGGCGATGGAATTCAGGCCTGGCGTTTGATATTCGAGTTTCCTATTTAATTCGTCTTTGAGATAGCGTTTACCAATAGGTTTGGATATCTCCAGTATGCTCTAACCATCAGTGATCACTTTACTGGAGTGTGAGACTTGTCCGATTATTGTATTTATAAAAGAGATCTGAATCTCTGTGCTTTCTCAAAATCGCTTTCTTGTTGGGGATAATCTCCGGGTCGCAAAAAATTTGGTCGCTTGGTTCAAAAGTTAATGGTCGTGTTAAGTTAAACTGAATTCTACCTATTGGGGTTGAGAGGAGTTGTTTTTAGCTCAGTATCTTAGGTAAACCTCCCTGCGTTACCCTCTATAATCGCTCCTACATCAATTGCTCCAGCATCATTTAGTCCATGCCCTCGCTTGGGCTCGTACCTCCTCTATTCCCCCACCCGATGGGAGCCTCTCAGACATTCCATTCCGCTGTACATTGACTCTAAAAATGGATCCTCGATGAGGTCGCATGGAAAGCCCCCTGAGGGGCTGCATGGACTCAATATTTAATGAGATGAGCATTACCAGACTAATGACTGCCGAGTCGATTACTACAAAGATAAAAGAGATGTAGCTGATATGGCTCAAATATTGCTGTGTTGAGTTAAAAAAACCTGATGCCAGTATTATTTTAGGTAAAACTTATGAAACGAGCGTTGATCATTGTTGCACTATTACTTCCTACTTCTAGTTTCGCAGAAGTGCGCCCTGAGGTGTATGAAAGAGCTTGTAAGTTGTGCCATGAGTTTGGAGTGGGAAGTGCTCCTAAGCCTCACGATTTAAACGATTGGGCTCCTCGCCTTGGTAAGGGCATGAAAACCCTGATTAATTCAGTTAAACATGGGAAAAACTCAATGCCGCCTGGTGGCATGTGTGTGGGCTGTGATGATGCCGATTATCAAGGAGCCATCGAATACATGTCACAGCGGGTTGAATAGAAACCATCTTCAATAAAGTCTTCGCTCTACTAACTCTAACTATAAGAAATTGCGCAACATAAAGGCAGCAACTCCTTTTAAATGAGAATCAAATTCCAAGTTTTGAGAACGAAAAATTAACATTTCCCCCTGGCTTGATCCAGATCAGTTAATTGGTGCTAATACACAGGGTTAAAGTTGGCATCACAGTTGCAATACTTGGTTATGTCGTAAGGAAATGCAGTAAACGGCTAACAATAATAAATGATATAGCCAGAGTTATTCCGGTGAATAGAGAGGAATTAACGTGAGAAAATTAATTAAGGCAAGCCTAGTCGTTTTGGGTTTGAGCAGTGTCGCGCTGCTATCGGGTACAGCTTCAGCAGCGAGTATCGTTGACTCAAAGCACAACCTGGGAAACATTGGTGGTAATACCGCAAATCGCAACTATACAGATGCCACTCAAGAAGTTTGTGTCTTCTGTCACACACCACACGGTGGTAAAGGAGCAACGGGAGCTGCTGTAGCGCCACTCTGGAATAAGGCTTTGCCAGCATCTGGAACATTTACAACCTATGACACTCTAGGTACCTCTTCTCTGCAGGGGTCTATTACTGAGGTTGGCTCTGTCTCCATTGCCTGCCTTTCTTGTCACGATGGATCTCAGGCGATGGATGTGATGATTAACCAACCTGGTTCGGGTGGTTATAACGCCAGTGGTGCTGTCCTTGGTGGGACGTGGACCAGTGGTACGGGTAATGTCGGCGCGGATGGAAAAATGCTGACAACCAATCCCATTCCTGGTTTAGGCACAAACCTGAAAGATGATCACCCGGTTGGTATTCAGTATGCGGGTGGTTTGCGTACAGGTACGGATCATACCGATAAAACAGCTTATCGTAATCCGGACTTCAATGCGGCTACAGCTGCAAGTATCAATGGGCAAAGCATTTGGTATGTTGAGGTACCCAATACAAACCCACTAACCTCGTTGACCAATAAAGTCAATGACGTCGCGATTAGTCGTGTAGCGGGTATCCGAAATAAGACTGATATGGCGCTATACACACGAAAAGATGCAGCGATTGACGCGGATAGAGCCCAGCCATTCGTAGAATGTGCAAGCTGTCATGACCCACATCAAGCTAATACTGATACCTTCCTGCGTATCGACAACACAGGTAGTGCGGTCTGCCTTGCTTGTCATGTGAAGTAAGGCACGAGTAAGGCAAATAGCTAACGGCTGAATAAGTCGTTAGCTTTTTTGCTATCTCAGGGTAGGTAAACGAAAGGTTAATGCAAGGTGAATGAAAGGTGAAGATATGAAATTGTTACGAGTTTTAATAGTAGGCTTAATATCCTTAGTGTATGTAAATCCAGTAGCTGCATTACCCGATGCTTATACCCTGCCATACATTAACATTGATGGTAATCCTCATCTGGTAGCCGAGTTTCAAGATTTTTACCAATTCAAGCGCCGCAATAAATACTACCACGGACAGCCACCAGAAACTGAATATCAGAGCTTCGTCGATTCGGTCCGTGAAGAGTGGATTGAGCAGATCTTGTTAGATAACTATCTACGAGCCAGCAATATTGAAATCCCTATCGATCAACACGAGATAGATACAAGGGCTAAAAAGTTTGAAGAGCAGATGGTTGGCGTTCCGAGCTGGAAAGAGGTCGGGCCCGCCTATATGCCTATCTACAGAAAACGCCTGGTCAGAGATCTGATTTACCGCAGCTATAAGGCCCAGTTATTTCAAGAGACACAGGTTTCTGAAACAGATGTTAAGGTTTTTTATGATAAGCACCCTGAGAAGTTCACTCAACCTATGAGGAACGATGTGTCACTGATTCTAATTGGCGTTGCCCCATCCGCCGGTGGCGTTGTGTGGAAAGAGGCGCGCACCGAGATGGAACGAATTCGTTTCGAGATAGCTAATGGTCGTGATTTTGCTGAGATGGCGGAAGTTTATTCGACGGACCCGACAGCGGATCAGGGCGGGGATATGGGAGTTGTCCATAAGGGGAGCATCTCCAGCATTGCTCAGACGGCTCTCAACGAAATAGAGCCCGGGGATCTGACTCCGGTATTAACGCTTTTGCAGGGGGTTGCACTATTTAAACTCAACGAGCGTTTTGAGAGTGAACACCATAGTTTTGCTGAGGTGAAAGAGCGTGCTGCTGGATTGTGTTTGCAAAATAAGCAACAGCAGCGCTGGTTAGGGCTGATGGATGATTTACGTCAGAAAGCCAAAGTTGACATTTTGATTGTTGAATAGGTAGCAGTCAGGTAGTGGCAACCTTGTCTGTAAGATGCATCAATTGCAGCCTATTGGCTCTGCTATTGAGCTCTTCTTACCTACATGCCGCCAGTTGGTTTGATCTGCAACCATTTGTCGATCAGCATTATGGATATTTGGGTGTAACAGGGAGTTATACGGACGCTGAGGATATCAGCGCACAAGAGTTAGGCTTTACTGGCGAACTTCATTCTCGTGCAGTGAGTCAAGGATATATTTATAGACCCTGGGTAGTAACTATGAATGTAATTGGGACGTTAAATGCAAATTATAACCGCTTCAATATATATGAAGGGGAAAGTCGCAGCGAACTCAATGGGGGGCTGGGAAGTAACATTGTACTTTTTCCCGTCGATGAAATCCCAACAAATATCAACCTTGATTTTAATCAACTTCGTAGTTATGGGACAGAGGATAATATTTATAATCGTTTTAAGACAAGTATAGGAAACAGTATAGCGAGTGAAACGTTAAGATTGATCAACAGGTATGAGTTTCGGCATGAGACAGAAACAGAAAATGGAAGAGTATTTAACTATCATAACTTAAAATTTAAATATAATGGCAATTTCGATGACAGTCTAAATTTCGCCTCTCTTGAATATATTATTCAAGATGCGATAACTGATGATATAGATAACAGTGATAATACATTGCTTGCGGAATATAATCACAGTTTTTATTATTCTGAAAAAAACAGTTCATTATTCACTCTTAGTTATTCTCAAGTGGATAAGAAGTCAGAAGACACAGTAAACGCTGTAGTTAATAGTCGGTTTAGTAGTAATAACTCTTGGTATGTAAATAGCTTGCCTGAGTTAAAGCTCTCGTTTTTTGCTCAGGCTTATAGATTTGAACAAGATGCAAACATTAAGGACCAGGTAGAACCTAGTAAAGAAATGAATTTAAAACAGAATCAAACATCTATTTCATCGACACTAAATCTTGACTATCAATTAACCGATGACATTGATCTGTCCGCTTCATTTTTTGCAGAAACCTTAAATGTACAAAGTTATCTTGATGATGAGCAATATTTTGAAGAGAGTGGGAATCGTTATCAGGAGCAGGTAAAAGTGCGTTGGCGTCATAATATGCCTCTTGGCGATTTTAACTATCACGCTTTCGTTGGCAACACCTTGAGTGCGGCTCAAAGCGATGAAACCGAGTCCAAGTGGTTGTTGGATTTTAGTCACGGACTTAAGCGTTTCTTCCCTGTCGGTAATGGTTCCATCGGTCTCTCTGCTAGTCAGGCTTATCGGCAAGAGATCGCATTTGAAGGCGTGGCTCAACAAGATCAACTGACTCATTATCTCGATGTTAACTGGTCTGTCACAGATGGTATTACACAAACTTCAATCTATGGGCGTTTTACCGATGAGCGCTCACCGCAGAATCATGAGTTTAAGCAAGACCGGTTCGACATCGGATTAAGTGGCAGTCTAAATTCATCTTCGAAGGAAAGTTACGGCGGCGACCTGTATTACAGCTGGTATGAGACGCACTCAGAGTTCAGCGAGACGACCGTTTCTCATTCTGGTTCGGGTAGAGCCTGGTACAGGTATAAGCACCTTTTTGATGTATGGGGATTAATGTTTGAGTCCAGCCTTACACTTCCAGTGGCGGATTATTTCTTTGATGATGGAGATAAACGAAAAGATATCGCGACATTAGAAACTAAGCTCGAGTACAAAATTGGATTGTTAGAATTGGTGTCAGAAAATTCGTTCAGCAATGGTACACAATACTATTCAATATCAGCAAAAAGAAGGTTCTGAGTGCTGTTTCTACGTGAAATAGCGCAGAGTTCGATTATTAGAGGATGTATAACAAAATGGCAGAGTTTTTGAGTATGAAAAAACGAGTTACGGCGGCATGTTCGGGTGTCCTTGTAGGCTTGTTATTGGCTACTCCATTACAAGTGAGTGCCGAGTATGGCGATATTGTGATTAACAATTATTCGGATCAGGCTGGTATGAGTCCGGTAGTGTTCCCTCATTGGTTTCATAGAGCGCGCTTCCGCTGCAAGGTATGCCATGCCGATCTAGGTTTTAAATTTGAGGCGGGTGGTAACGAAATTAACATGTTGAAAATTATCGATGGGCAGTTTTGTGGTGCTTGCCATAATGGTGAGATTGCTTGGCAGGTTGAAAACTGCAATCTCTGTCATTCAGGTACACCCAATACACCAACACAGGTTCACGGCAGTACGGTACAACAGTTGGTTACACCAGTTAAAGCGAATAAAAAGAAGGGGGGTTAAATAATGAAAATTATCGCTAATGCATTGTTATTATTTGTCGGAATCGTCACTTCTGCTTCGTCTCTTGCGATTGATATGAAAAAAGGCGAGGCACTCGTTAAAGAGCGGTGTTCGGCTTGCCATACTCCGGGTGTATTGGGTGCGCCAAAAATTGGGAACACAGCCGATTGGGAACCACGAGCTGCGCAAGGCTATGACCTTGTGTTAAAGAACGGCATGTTAGGAAAAAATGGTATGCCACCTAAAGGTGGAGCTGTCGATGTCAGTGACGAAGTGTTTGAATCCGCAGTTGCTTTCATGCTCAAACAGGCAAAAGTTCTCGACAAAGCCAAAAGTAGTAAAGGGGTAAAACCTGCGGTATCTAAGGCTAAGCCTGAAAAAGAGAAGCCTGCAAAATCTAAAGTGGCTGGTGCGAGTACCAGCACTGAAGCGGTAACAGCAAAAGATATGCAGTCCAAAGCCGGTGCAAAAAAAGTACAGAACTCAATGAAGTTTAACCGCTTGATGAAGTCTGCCGCTGAGTGGAATCCACCTCCGTTTGAAGATGGCATCCATGATCCCGATGGTGAAGGTGCGTACATGCTACAAACCCCAAGAGAGGCATTTGAGAATATGCCAAAATCATCGAGTGGAAACCGTATCGATTGGGTTAAAGCGCTCGATAAAGGTGCGATTTCGCCTCGTTACGATAAGGCAGATCCTAATAAGAAGCCTTTTGTGATGGATCTGAATATCGTTCGTGAAGTTAAAGGCTTTATGCCTGATGTGGTTTATCCCCATAAACAGCATACCGAGTGGTTAGATTGTTCTAATTGTCATCCGAGTATTTTTATTCCTAAGAAAGGGGCTAATCAGATCAGTATGGCGTCCATCTTGATGGGTGAAGCCTGCGGTATATGCCATGGTAAGGTCGCCTTTCCTGTATCGGAATGCCGGAAATGTCACTCGAAAAATAAAAGTAAGCCAGTAGGCATTAAACAGTAGAGGCCGTTGAGTGAAAAAAATTACTCTCTATTTACTGCTTATCATTCTGTCATCACCGTTCGCGGTGATGGCTGAATCGGCTTTTGAGCAGAAACAAGCATTGATTCTTAAACTGATAGCATCTCAATCTACGAGTCAGAAGACTGAGATAATTAAAGCGGTCGCTGAGGTGGTGCAATTACAGACGATGGCGGCAGAAAGCTATGCTCAAGGTGAAATACCGCAAGCTAGCCAACAGCAAAACGCGGCATTATCTAAGGCCATCGCTCTACGAAAACGTTATCAAGCTCATGGGCTAAATGATGAGAGAAATCTTGCTGAATTTAAACGGCTGTTAGCGGCAAGTCAGGCTTACCTTTCCATACTCAAAGATGAATATAAACAAGATAAAGAGTTAATTATTTTTTCAGACTCCTTAGAACGTTTGAGTATGAAGGTGAGCCCTTCGCTCTGGAGTGGCTCGTGGGATGAGATGAACAGTACCCATAATCAACTCGCCTTTATTGTTAGCCGAGTTCTGGATAATCAGGAGAGAGTGGTTGAGCTGAATCTGGACACGCCTATCGCTCAGTACGAATATGAATTGAGAATATTTAAAGGCTTGATGATGTTCGTAGATAAGAGCGAAGTTCAGCTGACGAATAAACAGGAAGGGAAATTACGCCAGATGGTAAGTGATGCTCAGAAGCTGAAAGAACATGCGACTAACCAACAACAAAATCAGGATGTTACCCAGGCTGTGGATAGCATGGAAGAAGCCAACATCATGCTAAAGCGAGCCTTGAGAATTTTGGGCGTGATCCTACCGTGAGGAGTTGATGATATGTTAAATCGTGCTGCATTAGATGCCTTGTTAGTATTGTCCCTATTTACGGTCAATGCACAGGCGCAAGAGAGTCCTACTTTGCCTGCGAGTGACAGTGTGAGCATTGCCATTGCCAATGAAGAGAAGAGTTCAGTATCAACAACAAGCAGTGAGAGTATTTCTGGTGACGAGAAAGCCCCTACAGCTGTAGCTACACCGACGGTTGCGCCTGATTACCCACCACTTGAGGTCAATATTGAAGGAAAGCCCGGCCGGTATGGGTTTATCAATAAACTGCTGGAGGTGTCATCGGGAGCCAAATTAGTAAGAGCAAGTGCGGTACCCGAAATAATGAGTATCTACGGCGAAGCCAGAGGTTTCTACCAACAAGCCACCGATGCTGTCGAACTGGCTCAGGTTAATATGTATCTCAATATGGCTGTTGGTAAAATGTATCGAGCCATTCAACTTGCCACACCTAAAAAATTAAGTGATGACAAGTCAATACTTGATTACGAACAAAGGCTAAAGTCTGTAAATGCATTATCTGATGCCTATGCCAGGATCGTCGAAGAGAAAGGCCTCAGTGAGAAAGGGGAAATAGTGCTTACTCAGGTGGCGGAACACAAGCAGTCCGCCTCCGTGTTAGAAGATAACAAAGATTTCAAAGCCGGAAGGGCTGAACTGGACGTTGCATATGTCTTAATTAAAAGTGCAATTGAGCTGATGAGAGGGGGAGATACATTAATTCGCTCATTGAATTTTGCCAGTATCGAAGAGGAATATCATTATGAAGTGGATAGAAATGATACCCACTTTATGTTGGTTAACCTGTTAGTTGCCGGGAAATTAGAGTCCAAACCACAGTCTTTTAAAGATAAAATTGCCAAGATGGTTGTAGATGCCAAGGCGATGAAATTAGAGGCGGAGCAATTAGCCAAAGATGAAGGCTTTAAGCACGCGATTACTAAACTGGAAAATTCTACAGGCGTTTTAGTGAAGGCTATCAGAATGGGTGGAGTATTTATCCCTAGTGCCTAGCTTGAGCATCTTGATCTATAAGAGAAGTGTAGTGTAATGAGAATATTTGTAGCATGTTTTTCTATTAGTCTATTCCTTATCACTCCCTTGATAGCAAAGGAAGTTAAGGACCTACGAAGCTGGAAGCCTCTGGATCAAGATGGAATACATGATCCTGAAACACCGAGGCTAAATCTGTTGCAGACTCCAGAGGAGGCACTGCGCTTCCTGCCTCCTGATTTCCCGCAGATTGGTAATCAGGTCGACTGGGTAAGGGCATTGAACTCTGGAAAGATTCAACCAATTGATCGATTATATCAAGACACCCCCGTTCAGAGGTTAGATCTTGATATCATCATGAAACGTAGCGGCGAAATGCCTAATGTACGCTTTCCTCATAAGGCGCACACCGACTGGCTAGATTGTAGTAATTGCCATGATAAATTTTTCGTGAAAAAAGCGGGAGCCAACGCGACCAATATGTTTTCAATTTTAGCCGGTGAATTTTGTGGGCGTTGCCATGGCGCGGTCGCATTTCCTCTGACGGAATGCCGACGTTGTCATAGCGTTCCACCAAGTGACGAATTGCCGGCCGGTTCTCAGCCACTCCCATCTCGGGTTTATCCACCAGTAATTGAACAGAAATCGGTTCACTTACAGTGAGGTTAAAATGAAAAGGTCATTAATCGTCATCGTGTTAGCAGTACTGACGCTGTGGGTAACCAATGAGGCGCAAGCTGCGTACGCCGATGTCGTCTTGAATCGATATGCGGAGAAGCAAGGTATGCGACCCGTTGTATTTCCTCATTGGTTTCATCGCGCCCGTGTAAAGTGTAAGGTGTGTCATTCAGAGCTGGGTTTCGAGATGAGAGCTGGAGCGAATGACGTGAAGATGAGCGATATTATCGAAGGGAAATTTTGTGGAATGTGCCATAACGGCGAGGTTGCATGGAGTACCGAACATTGTGACCGATGCCACAGTGGCGAAGCAGGCTTAAAGAGTGGTATCTATGGCGGACATCGCACCGCAGGCCCATCTCTATGGTAAGAGCACTGAAATGGAGTCTCATCATTGTTGGTTTGCAGATCCTATCGGGATGTAGCAGCTTAGATACCGACCACAGTTTTCATTATCAAGCGAGATTTGATGATTTCCCCTTGGTTTGGCCCGCAACCGACACGCCAAGGTATCGGTTTGTGGGCGACTTAGTGGGAGAGGGGAATTTCACTTCGGCATATAAAGAGCAGAGCCCCACGGCAAAATTTTGGCAATGGTTTATTGGTGAAGAGGATAAACCATTAATCAGTTTACAACGCCCCCAAGGGATAGCTGTCGATGATACTGGTCGATTATATGTCGCCGATGTGAGTGCCGCCGCCATCTATATGTTCGATCGAACGAGCAACAAGATGAGCCTCTGGAATAACGGGGATGGCCGTGCGTTTAAGAGTCCAATTGGGGTGACGATACGCGATGAGCAACTCGTCGTGACTGACTCTGAAGATATGTCTATCTGGGTATTAAATCGCTTTAATGGTAATTTGCTGGGTAAATATAGTTTTCCAGAAATAGTTCAACCGGTTGGTATTGTCTGGGCGGAGGATCGTCAGCTCTTTTTTGTTGCCGACAGTAAGTCCAGTAAAATACATATCTTAGATGATCAGTTTAATTATATCTCTTCGATAGGAGATAAGGGAACCGGCCCCGGGAAGTTTAATAGGCCAACTTTTTTGGCTTATCGCAGTCATCAACTTCTCATATCCGACACCCTAAATGCTCGAATTCAACTCATTGATTTAAATAGTGATAAAGTGACAACTATCGGTCGGCGAGGCGATTATGTGGGGAATTTTACTCGTCCGAAGGGGGTGGCCTTCGACCGAGATGGTAATCTCTATGCTATAGAGTCCTATTTTGACCACCTATTGGTATTTAATCATGACGGCGACTTTCTAATGCCTCTGGGTGGGAGCGGTAGCGAGCCGGGTAATTTCTTCTTGCCGACCGGGATAGCCATAGGTGATAATTTCGTTTATATCAGTGACATGCTTAATAGTCGCATTTCGGTGTTTCAGTATCTTGGAGGTGGTTAGCGAGTGTCGAAGGGAAAAGGGACGCACTTTTTAAATTTTTCACAGGCAATGCTGCTTGTTTCTGGCCTGTTTTTGACAGGCCTGGTTCTTGCCGCGCCCGTTTCCAACATTCGCATGACCAAACATAACCTTTCCGTCGATTCCGCTAATACAGTGAAGGCGACAGGTGAGGATGAGGTGTGTGTGTTTTGCCATACCCCTCACGGAGGAACGGCAACCGAGGCGGTACCACTCTGGAACCGCCAACTGAACTATGGCGCCACCTATCAGGCGTATACCTCTTCCTCTTTGCAGTCTGAGACCGTGTTGGCGCCTGGTGGTACCTCTAAGCTCTGTTTGTCTTGCCATGATGGTACGTTAGCCATTGGTGCCGTTAACGTCGCTAATGGGCAGATGAACCAGAATCTAGCCATGCAAGGCACTGGTGCCGGTGGAGTGATGCCCGATGGCACGGGTTCGACGACAGGGTTTACCCGAAAAATAGGCACGAATCTCACCAACGACCACCCCATTTCGTTTACGTTTAATAGCCAACTTGCGGCTAATGACGGTGAAATTCGCGATCCCGATGCGGTTGATCATATTGGTCAAAGAGGAGGTGGGGTGTACCCACAGCTGCCGCTGGATCACGAAGGCAAATTGCAGTGCACCACGTGTCATGATCCTCACCTGTATGATTCTGAAGATGAAAAACGTAAGTTCTTGAGAGCTAACCGTTTGCAGAAACAGCCTCCGGCGGGGGGCAATTTCGATGCCGATAATGACATCGTTTGTCTGGGTTGCCATGACAAGGAGGGCACGACCTGGTCAGATTCGGTGCATGCCAGTAACCTCACGGCAAATTATACATATACCGACACCGCTGCAGATCTAAGAGAGTTTCCTCGAGGGACTAAGGTTTGGCAGGCGGGGTGTCTTAACTGCCACGACACCCATACAGTACAAGGGGCAAGGCGTCTGCTGCGTGAGGGAACCGACAGCCTGGCTATGCCTAAGGTCGGCGGTAACTCGGCCATCGAAGAGACCTGCTATCAATGCCATCGCGATATTGGTTCTAACAATGTGATTGTTGAGTCGGGTATTCCCGACATTCGAACGGATTTTGTGAGCAAAAGCAGAAGAATGCCGATCACCAATGACCATCAGCAAAAAACCGAGCATCATGATATTAAGGATGTGGATTTCACCGAGACCCGCGGCCGGATAGGCAAAACCAATACCGCCAACCGACATGTCGAATGCACCGATTGCCACAACCCTCATCGGGTAATAAAGGCGCCGCTATTTAATGCCGGGGCGCCCGCCAGTCAGGGAACTCACACGCATACCGGTAGCAGTACACACTCTAACTTAGCTTCCGGTGCTCTTAAAGGCTCGGTTGGCGTCGAACCTATCTACAGCAGCGATGCATTTACCATAGATCCTGTGGCGGCCGATGCCAATATTAGTTTTGTCGTTAAGCAGGGAGTGCCAACGCCGGGTGGCGCTACCGATGCTAATCAGGCTTATGTCACCCGCGAATATCAGGTCTGTCTTCGCTGTCACTCTAACTATGGTTTCGGCACTAACCCACCAGAACTGGGTCAAAGTGGCGGTGGTACCCCCTACGGTACCAATGGGGTAACTCAGTTGACCAACCAGGCGATGGAGTTTAATGGTCCCGACAGTCACAAGGGGGAAACGACGCCGGCAGGGTGGGCGAACAACAACCACAGATCCTGGCACCCGGTGATGCAACCGACAGGAAGAACCGCCGAAATTCGCCGTAATACGAGTGTCTCCAATTCCTGGTATTCTCCCTGGAATCGCACCGGAGCATTGGGCACGCAAACCATGTACTGCACAGACTGTCACGGCAGTGAGAACCCTTCGACCGGCAGTGGTGGCAGCCCGGCCAGTGGTATGCCCTGGGGCCCCCACGGGTCCAATAATAATTTTATTCTGAAAGGCAGCTGGACCAACCCCGAAGACAACTTTGGCACCGATGCCATCTGTTTCAAGTGTCATACGACAGCCTATCGGACGGAAAACGGCCCGCCGAGTAGCGGTTTCTGGGGCGGAGGCAGAGGCAACCTGCATGCCTACCATGCCGACAAAGTTCGAAAGAAAAGCCCACGTAATCAGTTGCGATGTACCATGTGCCATGTCGCCCTGCCCCATGGCTGGAAGAATAAGGCCTTCTTAGTCAACCTCAACGATGTCGGTCCCGAGGGGGGCCAGGTTGAAGGTACTTCGGTATCGGGTTCAAGCTATACCAACGGGCCCTATTATCGTAAGGCTTATCTCAGGATCAGAAGTTGGGCTAAGAGTGGCAGTTGGAGTGAAAACAATTGCGGCAAGAATAGCAGTAATCAAGGTGAGGACTGGATGTTAAATACTTGTGATTAATAACTGGTGGTTAGCTCTTGCGTAACCCGTTGACTTTGTTGTCGTCATTGCGACTCACGGCGGGGATCATTGCGGTTTTGCTGCTAGCGGTGTTAGTGGCGCTCTATTATGAGCTCTCCTATAGCCGCATGATTGTGGCTCCCGTTATCTTGCTCACCCTGAACCTCGTCGCCTCTATCTGGGTACACCCGGCATTCAAGCGCTATCCCAGCCTGCTGATGTTTCATATTGCGCTGGCCATCTTGTTGCCCGTGGCGTTATACGGCAGTTTGTCTGGATTTGTGGGGCGAATAGAGTTGCCTGAAGGGGCGGTTTTCTCCTCTGAAGCTGTCGATGTTATCGAAGAGGGGCCGCTTCATGATAATCGACTGTCGGAATTAAAGCTGAGTCTGACAGCGATGGAGGCGACCTATGTGCCGGGTAAGCGGGCGCAGAGAATTCGGGCCAGGGTCTGGATTGAAGACTCATTGGGTGCCGGCAGCCTGGTTATCGCCGAGCATTTGCCACTGATGTGGCAGGGCTACCAAATTTATGCCTCAAAGAATCTGGGGTTTTCCGGTAATTTTGATTTTATCGATACTGCGGGCAATCGCAACAATTTTGCCGTTAACTTTCCCTGGTATGCAGGCCGAGAGCTCGAGCAAGCCAACGAAGTGACATTTTTCGACACCCCTTTTTGGGTCAAACTTGAGGGGGTTGAGGGGATCATCAGTGACAGTCAACCCATAGAGTTTCGACCACCTAAGCACAATTATATCGTTATCAGGCAGGGGGAGATGAGAACTGAGCTACGACCCGGGAAAACGGTAACCCTGGCTGGTGGCCGCTTAGTCTATAACGGTCTGCAAACCTGGCAAGGGTTTGAGATCCGTTATGATTCGAGTAAACGTTGGTTGCTCGCCATCGCATTGGTGATGATAGCGTCCATGTCGGCTTATTTTATCAGGCGCTTTTCGCTCAAACGTTGGGATGAAACTTAGTTAGCGATGCAGAGTCTGAGTCGCTGAGCGCTAACCTTCTGGTTCGATTGAAGAGGAGAGAGGATGTCTCATCTGCCTCGTCTCCCTAAATTAATCAACCGCCCAACCTTGTTCACTGACCCGCTCTATGAACTCCTGTTTCTGTCTGCGTAGCTCAGCCTCATCGAGTCCGATGGCCTGTTGTGCCGCTTTTTTAGTAGACAGGTCTGGGTAATGGACTGAAATATTGGTGGCTTGAATCTCTTTTAGCAAAGGATATCGGGCAAAAGTAACGATATTACGAGCCTCTTTCAACAAGTTAATGGCGAGCTGTGGATTGTGTACGTGGATGCCATGAGAGGCGATAGCATAATCCCAATACCATTGAGCGGTGCGTATATAGTCTAAGGTTATCGACATCTGTTCCGGTGTCTTTCCCGCTTTTTGTATGGCGCCCGCTTCTACATGGACCATAACGAGCAGAGAGCCGACTTCTCGCTTTAATGTGCCTATCTCATGCTTGGCTTTTGCTATGTTGTCTGTCATCTGAGTTTTCGATTCATGGCACTCTTGGCATACCGTTTCGAAATGCTCGAGGGGGTTAGGTAAGCTATGCAAGCTGTAATCCTGTCCCGACGCTGAATTCATTTTTGGCATATGACAGGTGGCACAGCCTACATCTTTTGTGGCATGAGCGGATAGACGCCAGGTTTCAAATTCTGGATGCTGCGCCTTTAACATGGGGGTGTTGGAGACGGGGTGAGTCCAATCTGCGTAGCCTCGAGAGTCGTAATAGAGTTTTTGTTGTGCCGCGCTGATCCCGAATAACCATGGATTGATCACCCGCGTAAACATATGTTTCTGAAAGTAGTATTCGGAGTGGCATTGACCACATACCATACTGGCTTTCATGGGAGTACTTTGCTCTTCAAAGCGCTTATTTAACTCTTTGACAGCTCGCTTTGAATGGGGACGTGTGAGGGCGAGTTCTGCGGATTTATCCTGATGACAGTCTTGGCAGCCAACGCTATAGCGAATTTGTTGGCCGTATTCGGCGAATTTTTTGCCTGTAAAACCAAACTCAGTCTCCTGAGCTATGATCCTAGGCACATCAGGTGATTTGCAGGTCCAGCAAGTAGCGGGCATCTGCTTCGCTTGATTGTCCTCTTTAGGGGCGCCGGTTCTTAGGCTGCTGATGATATCTGTGACAGCAAAACTGTGGCCTCTTGGCGAGCGATAGTCTTTTGCAAATCCATATCCAGCCCAAAGAAAGATAAGGTTCGGGTCTTCTGCAAGTAAGTCTCTGTTTTGTTGACTTTTACTGGTTTGCAGCCAGGACTCATATTGCTGAGGATACAGCTCATGGTTCTCCTCTTCTGCGGCAAGAGCTTGCATCGAGGTGGAAGAAAGCGTTAAGGCTAAGAGGGTAAAGTTTAGAGTTTTGCGCATTGGGTATACCAGAAATAGGCTCTGGTGACATTGTGGGAGTTATTGCAAAGGAGTCCAGTGGCAATGGATGAATTTGTGATCTTATCGAATATACCAATAATGGGGGTATTACTTTGTGAGCTATGGTCGGGCCGATTTCTGTTTATCCGGACTCAAAAAAAAGGCTGCCTCAATAGCAGCCCTACTTTGATTTAGCCTTATTGTGATTAGTTAACTTGGCTAACCTTATCGACAAACAAGATAGACTCAAACGTGCGGTTGAGTGATTTACTGGTGAAGTTACGCATCTCTGCACCATCATTCCAAACAAGGTTTACACCTTGCTCTATCTGAGTTTGTGGCACAGCAAGCCAAATCTCTTGATCTGCTTTAACGACTTTAATGTAGGTATAACCTGCTGAGTCGAATACTTCGGCCGCAACGCCCATGTTCTTAGGTGCAACTGCTTGGGCCCCTGCGACGTGGTCAGGCATCAGTCCGGGTTGGTTTAATTGGCCGACGAAGTAGACGGTTTCAAATGTTCTATTGAGGGTTGAGCTATGGAAGTTGTTCATAGGTGCGTTTGTTTCCCAAGCGACCTTGTCTCCAATTTTTACTGAAGTACTCGGCGCTGCAGCCCAATGCTCTTTGCCTTCGATAGAGATCTTCACATAGGTGTAGCCGCCACCTTGTAGTACCTCTTCAACTATGCCTCCAAGTAGAGAGCCTTGGCTGATATTTGCTGCTTTGATATTTGCAACCTGAGGATGGCCCTGAGGCAAAGCATCGGGGACTTTCGTTGTCGCCGCCTCTGGCTTGTCATTGGCTACAGTTTGTTCTTCCTGCTTACTACAGCCGCTTACGCTTAACAGCAACAGAGTGACGAGGGCCGGTAGGGCTATTTGTAATTTCATAGTTATGTTTTCCACCATTTGATGTTGAGAGTGTTTAAATCATGCCTTTGTGTGCGGTTTGTGAGATAAAGGGCAGTCCAAAAAAGGTGAGGAAGGCCACACAAAAAACCGCAATAATGAGTATTGCTCCAATTTTATTGCTCAGCTCCAGTGCCAAGCGAGTATGTAGAACGAGTGCCAGTAAAATCCAGGAGATTAGGGACCAGACCTCTAATGAATCCCAGTTCCAATATCTCCCCCATGCATCTTGAGCCCAAATAGCGCCCGAAATTAGCATTAATGTATCGAATACGAGTGCAAGAGCCAGAAACCGAAAGGATAATTCTGACAACGCATTATCATTTGGAATGGATTTGAACATCCAGCGTCCAATTCCGGTCAATCTTAATAACTGAGTCGTTGCCATCGCGACAGCGATCAGCACCGAACCTAGAAATACCTTGCCAAATCCAACATGAATATATAACCAGACGGTATAATAAGTAGATGGGAAAAAAGTTTTTCCTGGGTTTGAAAGTAATAACCATCCCATCATCATAAAAAATATTGGGCAGATGGTAACTAATGCTTTTCTGACTTTCTTTAATTTATAGTAACAAATTAGCCATATAAGGACAAAACTCCAGATATTACTCGAGAGTATTTCGAACATGGTAACGAAAGGGCCGTAACCAAAATTAACCCAACGAACAATTATCGCCGTCGTATGAAGTGAAAACCCTAAAAACATTATCGGCAAAACAAATTTAGATGTTTCTCCTCGAATGATTAATATTGTGATAGCCCAAGTGCAAGCAAGTGCATATAATGCTAACCCGCTCCAAAGAAGTAAAAGTTCGAGTTCTTGATCCAAAGTAAAGCCTATTAGTCTTTTTTTTGCTATCTTAACCTGATGGCAAATAAGTTTGAATACTTCATCAGTTGTTTTGGGAAAAAATATGGTTAATAGAACTGAACACCAAGAGAGTAACAAAAGAAATATATGGATTTTTGTATCCACAGGTTCACTTATTACTGCGAGTGTGCTTGCGTTGTTCTTGGTCCTTATGCGTCTGCCCGGACTCCCCTGGTCTGGTGTCGATATTCATTGGTTTCAGCGCATATTAGTCTTACATGTTAATCTTTCCTTCGTTATCTGGTTAACTTCGGCGATGTGTTACTTTGCCCACCGAAATTTAATCAAGTCAAGGCTGAACCCGGTTCAGTTGCCTTTGATAGTATTCGGCATACTAGCGATTGCCATCGCGGTGTTTGAACCCAACAGTCAGCCATTAACAGTCAATTACCTTCCCGTTGTTGATAATTTACTCTTCATGATCGGCCTCGCGAGTTATTTTCTGGCCGTGACAATAACGATAGTGAGGGCTATGGTCTGTTCGGCCCCCACCCTGAAAGACTGGATGTTGAAATGTGCCTTAGCTACCTTGCTCTTAGCCATCATCAGTCCACTATTAGCCAGTATCTTAATCACGCCTCAGAACATTCGCTTAGCTTGGTTTGAATATCTATTCTGGTCGGCCGGTCACATCTACGTCTGTGCATTAGGGAGTTTCATTGCGACGTTATGGCTATCTGGCGTTGATTCGGATGATATTCATACATCGAAAAAACTAAAAATGGTAAAGTGTCTGACTGTCATCCCCTTTGCGGCCTCACTTGCCGCTATTGCGTTTAGTCTCATTCTAAATATGGATCCAGCTTCGAGTGCTTACCACTTTCTGTTCCAATATTTGATGATGTTTACCAGCTGCTTGCCGATCGCTGGTGTTTTATTTATTAAATACCAAGCACTTTTCTCTTCCAGGTTAGGAATTGTCGGTACAGGACTTTTGCTGCTGGGAATACTTCAGGGTTGGTTTATGACTCATGGTACCTTGGCGGTCCCGGCCCATTACCATGCGATGCTAGGTTTAGTTAATCTGTCAGTGTTTATTGTTCTATTAAATGTGAGGTTATCTAAGACTTCGTGTCATCAAAAGTGGCTTATGGCTTACGGTTTAAGTGTCGCGACCTTGAGTGTTAGCCTTTGGTTTGCCGGTAGTTTTGGTGCACCGAGAAAAGTGACTGGGAGTTATGTGCTTGTCATGGAAAATATCCAGTGGTTAGCCTACGCAGGTGTCGTTATTGGTGCAGCTTTAATGTTGCTGACGACTCTTGTTATCTGCATTCGAATACTGAGACTGACCATTGTCAGTGATCGTTCCTCTAAGATCAGTAACTTGCTCCCGACAATCGAGGTACGAACATTGAGATGAGTAAAAACGTTCTACGTCGCAAAGACTTTCGTGTAGTCACTCTATTTAGTTTTTTTGTCATTGTTTGCTTTTTGGCTGCCGTTTTCGCCTGGCTGCCTCAGTCTTGGGTGACGGGTCATCAACGGGATTATTTAGATTCTGCGATTGTGCCAATGTTTGAAAATAGCCAAGAGGATGATGAAAATGTACTGACTCCCTATGTCAGTGGCTCGTTAGATCCTCTATCCCATGCCAGGACTCAGCTTGATAATCAACGCGCCCAGATGTTCAATGATGCGATTCAACTGATGCAGTTTAAGCATCATGATGCCGCTGTCATACAATGGCATAAGTTCATTGCCAGTTATCCAAGCATAGTTGAAGCCCATGTCAATTTAGGTTTCAGTTTTATCGCTTTGAAAGAGTGGGATTTTGCTAAGGCGGCCTTGGAACATGCCCTCGATGTTAGGGCCGAGCAGGCAAATGCCTACTATGCCTTGGCATTGATAGCCGAAGAGAAGGGGGAGTGGGAGACGGCTTTAGGAAATATGAGAACTTACCTACATTTGAGAGACAGTGATGCCTTCGCCTCTAAGGCCCGAGCGGCCATTTGGGTGTGGGAAGATAAGATTAAAACATCTAAAGAAAATAAATAATGTTAAAGTTAAAAGCGTATCTTTTAGTTAGTCTTGCCATGATATCCACCGATTTGAAGGCGGAACAGAGTTGCAGTGACCATGTTTCGCAGCCGGATGAGCGTTTTGTCACTTTTGCGGATAAAGGCCTTGTCAGAGACAGGTTAACAGGATTGTTATGGCAAAGATGTTCGGTGGGACAGTTCTGGGACGGAGAGGATTGTGAGGAATCGAGCAAACGAATGATCCAGTCCTGGTTTACATGGTCTGATTTTGATGCGGCCATAAAGCGCGTTGAAAAGGAGACTGGCCAGAAGGGGTGGCGAGTCCCCTCGGTAGATGAACTACAGACCTTAGTTAATTATCAATGCACAGAACCCGCGATTAACTCACGCATTTTCCCTAATACTGCCTCCTGGCGTTATTGGTCATCGACCCCCTTTGCCGACAACAAGGATTATGTCTGGGTGCTGGATTTTGACTCTGGTGATGCATCGACGGTATTGAAGGTTAACACTTCTTATCATATTCGACTGGTCAAAGGTAAGTTGCCCTTATTGAGCGTCCCCCGGTCGCAACCCGTTTTGCCACCCCTTGCAGAATGGGATGATGGTATTCACAACCTTTCAAATCCAAGCCTTGCAGATCTCCAGTCGATGAAAGAGGGATTCATAGGATTGAAGCTAGATGACTATGGGCAGCCCGACTGGGCAATGATGCTGCGACATGGAGACATTAAACCCAGGGTAAACAGAGAAGGAGCTGAGGAATTGATGCCTGTATGGCAACATGACATCATCTTCAAAGACACCAATGCCATGCCTTGGGTTAAGTTTCCCCATGGTACGCATAGTCAGTGGTTGAGTTGTGAAAATTGCCATGATGCCATGTTCTCGCAAAAAACAGGCACTGCCGATATTTCCATGGGGAGTATCTATATGGGCGGACACTGTGGTAATTGCCATGGGAAGGTAGCCTTCACGCTAACGGATTGTGCACGCTGTCATAGCAAGCTCCACCCTGGTGTGGCGGAGACTTGGTTAAAGAGTTATGACCATAGTGAAAACTAGATCTCGAACTCCGTTAATTTTTCGATAGATTTGGCTCTCTCTTTGTATAACAGTTCAATAACCCTATCTACGGCTAAAGGCTTACTATAAAGGTAGCCTTGGCCTAGATCACAATCATTATCCCGCATAAACATATGTTGAGCCTCTGTCTCAATGCCCTCGGCTACAACTTTCATATTTAGATGTTTAGCTAGCGTGATAATGGTGGCGGTGATGCCTACGTCTAACTGACTCAATGGTAGGTTATCGACGAAGGATTTATCGATTTTTAACTCTGTAATGGGTAAAGAGCGCAGCATTTCGAAACTCGAATATCCCGTACCAAAGTCATCCAGTGCGACATGAACACCAAATGCACGTAATTTATTGAGTGTTGCAACTATCGAATCGGCGTCGCCGATAAAAAGTGACTCTGTAATTTCAAAAGTAAAGCATGAAGGTGGACACCCAATATTTAAGATATTCTCTTTTATAACACTGAATAGTTCCGGGTCGTCAAATTGCTTGGCAGACAAGTTGATCGACATGTTGATGTTTCGTCCAATAATGTTGGTAAAGGTACTCTGGGCATGGGTTGCCTGCTTTATGATGGAATAGCCGACAGCTTGAATTAAATCCAGATTCTCGATCATACCAATGAATTTGTCAGGGTAGATTAGCTCCGACTCACTCTTCTTCCAGCGAACCAATGCTTCAAAGCCTATGATACTTCGATCATTAATATTCACTTGAGGTTGAAAATGCAGTATAAATTGCTCTTCGATTGTCGCTTGTTTCAGTTGGTGTTCCAGCTCAATCATTTCGATGAAGTTAGATTCCATTTCATGACTAAAAAAGTTAATATTTGCGCCACGCTTTTTACCTGCTTCTAATGCAATATTGGCGCGTTTGATTAAAGTTTCCGATTCACAACCATCTTCATTGTATATGCTTATTCCTATCTTACAACTTTGCTGGAATGGTTTGTCTTCAATAAGCACTTGACGTGTCAGTAGTTTTAGTATTTTGTTGGCGCATATCCAAACGTCATTTAATGTATTAAAGTTTCTTATAAATATGACAAATAGGTCATCTTCAATCTGCGCGACTAAATCACTCTGCCTGGTTACTTGTCTAAGAAGTTGAGCAATTTCGTGAGAAAATTGGTTGATTGAGTTATGGCTGAATGTTGTTTTTAGCGAATCAAATTTAATTATTTTTATCAGGAAGATAGTTCCTATGTCACTGTCGTTAATAGGGAGTCGATGACTCCGCTTAAACTCTAAGTCAAAATAATGCTGATTGGGAAGACCACTTCTCTCGTCTGTATATTCGAGTTTTTCTAACTCTTTATTGGCACTGACAAGTTCGTTAAACAAGGCTTTTGGCTTGTTGAACAACCGAAAATTGACGTAAAAAATCATCAAACATAATAACAGCAGAGAAGCATAGGCGAGTTTAATGACATTAGCGTTTGAATCGTTTTTATACGCTATGGTCAGGTGCCATGAGGTTGCTGGATTGAGCTCGATTTTTCTCGTTATAGAAATATGCTCATCCGTCGTTGGGGTTCCAAAATCCGGTTTCTGACTGCTTTTATTGAGGTGAATATTATAGATAAACCCCCTTTTAAGTAATTTATCCAGACCTACCTGATTAATAAATTGTTCCATATGGATCATCGCGGTGGCAAACCCCCAAAAACTTTCAGAGTCTGCCGATATTATAAATATGGGTTTACGTGCAATGAGTGCCACTGGTCCCTGTTTGGTCTTAAAGGGGCCGGAAAGCACCATTGTCCGGGTGCTGATAGACCTTAATGCATCGGCACGTCGAGTATCATCGAGTAGCAGGTTATGTCCAATCGCTTGTTCGTTCCCGGGTAATGGGTGGATGTAGGTGACAACACCATTAGGAGCCAGCTGTACGTTAGTCACGCCCTTGATGAAAGAGACGATCCTATCTGCAAGTTTATTGAATTCGATTTTAGTTATGGTTGGATTCTTTTGAACTTCTTGGGATAAAATATCGAGGGATATTAACGCGCTATCAATTTGTTGTTTAAGGTTCACCGCCTGCTGCTCGGCAAGGGTGCTCAGGATTTCATGTTCTTCATTCAGCCAAAGCGATGCCTGAATGTTAATAACCTTAATGCCAACAAGCAAGGTAAGTAGACTAAACAAAACAGGAATGAGTATTGTCTTGGACAAGAGATTAGCGCCTGAAAACATGAAACCCCTTAGCTGACTGAACATAATTTATGGGAGGGATCTTAACATTTGCATCGCAAAATGTTGTGAAAATGTTTATGTAAAATTGTTGTCGATCACGTTTTTGTCTAATAGTGATGAATTCAGGCTGAGAGCCTATCATTTATTCATTTTTCTCTTTTGAAATAAGCCTTAGTTAATGTAATGTTACTTAGCATGTTCCACTATGAATAAGTGTATCGTTGGAACGGTTTGGTGGTATTAAGTTAAATTTTCGGAGCTAAAAGTATGTTGGGGTGGTCCAGTCAATTGTTTAATGAACAAAATCAGTTTATCAGTGACGTTGATGCCAATGTTCTGAAGGGACGTGCAAAGGAACTTTTTGTCAAAGTTTTTATTAAACTGACATTCATCGCTCTGCTTTTGCTGGTGATTTATTCTAGTCTCACCATGTATTTCTCTTATCAACAAGCGATAATTACGCAACAAAAAAAGCTGCAGGGGATAGGAGAAAAATTTACCAATAAATTGGATACCATTAAATTCTTCCTTGAAGAAGAAACCAATAAGTTTTCCACACTCACCTTTAATGGATTAGAGCAGAAAGAGAGAAGTTTTTCTTTGTCAGAGCTGGTGAGTCCTTATGTGCAAATGGTCTCGTATATCGATATTGCCACGAATCTGACAGATGAGTTTATGCGAACGTCTGGATCGAATAAATTTCGCTATACCTTGACTCAATCTTCCGAACCCCATAGTAAACTCTCTGATCATTTTCAAATAGAACAAAGTTATAACGTCGTGTTTGGTTTATTGACTGAGCCTAGAGTGGGACAGGAAGTCAGTTTTTATGCCGCAGCTCCCATGCGATTTGGCGATGATGTGGTTGCCGTTATTATGTTGGTTTTCGATTCGTCTATCTTCGACTTAAACGGTCCGAACGAGCTGGAAAATCAGCCAAGAGTACTCTTTGCCAATGGTCAAGAGTTAAATGGGGATGATTCCCTTATCAGTATGCAGTCCCATTCCTGGAGAGACTTGGGTAAGGAGATGTTTTTAAAACCCAATGAATCTTCAATATCACAACCGGTCAGCACCTTAGTTTATAATGTTGTTCATCAACCGGGTTTGAAGGACCCAGCTGATAATCTGCGGTTTAGTCTGATAAAGAACGTGTCTCCCTTAGGTGTATTTAAAGAGAACCTATTTAAGTTTATTGGCGGCTTGGTCTTTTTTGTTTTTTTTACGGTGCTTAATGTCGCTTTAGCGGCCCTATATGCCGATAGCCGCTTGAAGGCATGGATCAATCGTAGAGAATCGGCTGTAAGAGCCTTGGCATTTGATTGTTGCGAAGGCTTGATTATTCGTGATCATCATGGTGTCGTCGTTAATCTCAATCAGGGGGTATTGGGAATGACGGGTTATCAGAAGCAGCAAGTTATCGGAACCAATATCAGCCTTCTCGATCTTGACCAGACATTACAATCTCGTTTTTTATCTATTCTTCGAGATGCGCAAAAAGAGGGTAGCTGGAAAGGAGAAGTGGTCGTTTATGGTCCAGAACACTCTCAAACAACTCAGCTGTTAACCGTAGGTGTATCTTTCGATGATAAAGGAAAAGTGTCTTATTATGTCGAAAGCTATGCAGATCTGAGTAAGATAAAACGTCAAGAGATGGAGTTAAGAATCGCTGCGGTAGCCTTCGATACTCAAAATTCATTAGTTATTACCGATGCTGAGGGTAATATCCAGAGAGTAAATAAAGCGTTTGTGATGATGACGGGGTATGAGGAGTCAGAAGTAAGTGGACTCAAGCCAAGTGTCATTGGCTCTGGTCGACACGATCAACAGTTTTATAAGAAGATGTGGCACAGCCTTATTCTGGAAGGGAACTGGCGCGGATTAGTGTGGAATCGGCGGAAAAATGGTTCTGTTTACCTCGAATACAAGGTGATCACCGCGGTTAAGGATGATGAAGGTAATACCACTCACTATGTTTCTAACGGTATGGATTATACTCTTCAAAATGAGTTGGAACAAAAGCTTGAGTTGATGTCGAAAACTGATGCTTTAACAGAACTGTTTAATCGTCGATGTTTTGATGAGAAGTTGAAGGAACATATTCAGGTTTTTAAACGATATGGCCAGACATTCTCTATCATGATTATCGATCTCGATCATTTCAAGAGAATCAACGATAAGCACGGGCATGATGTGGGTGATAAGACCCTGAAGCGCATCGCCAAACAATGTACTGAGATTATTCGTGATACAGATATTGCATTTAGATGGGGAGGGGAGGAGTTTGTTATCCTGCTACCTGAGACCGAGAAAGAGGGGGCGGCTTTGATGGGAGAGAGAGTGAGAAAATTGATCGAATTAAATGCTTCTGAGCCCAGAGTTACCTGCAGTATTGGCGTCACGACAATTCAGCTACACGATAATAGCGACTCCATAGTCAAACGTGCCGACGATGCATTATATACGGCAAAAGAAGACCGTAATCGTGTAGTAGTGCTCAATTAATGCCATTGGCATAACTCAAGTTTTCAGTTCAAGCCCTCTTTATAGAGGGCTTTATTTTACCTCTTTTCATATATGCCTCTGGTACAGAGTCTCGCTTTTAATACCTGATAATACCTGAGCCTATCTCTTGATTCTGTCTCCGTTTGTCTCGACAACATAGATGATTTGAAGCCCGCCGGATAATCATTCTTTGATAGGGTAGGCATAAGCGCTTAGGCTTTAAAGTGGCATGCCTGAGAGGTTCACGCAGTGTGGCTGAGGGCAAAGCCCTTTATGCTGCGCAGAATGCTTTCGATATACGACTGAATGGTCTATTTTGTTCCATACAAAATAAGACATTTCCTCCCTCCATGGAGGTCAGATTCAGGAGTGTTTTTGGCTGTCTGCTTCTACGTTGAATGACTTCAGAAGGGAGCACCATTCCCTCATCCATTTGCCTTGAATTAGTTTGCCAAAAATACTCTGAGTAGATCACTTTCTTATACCGGTTGGTATAACGCATGGAGCTGTTACCGTGGAGCAAATATAGTCCTTGCCTACAGTGTTTGAACTCCCGCTGAAAGATCACATATTTAGTAGGATTGGTATTACGGGCTGGGAAGTTTTGTTATAGATATCTAAAGTCTTATCGAGGGCTTAGTAGGCTAATGAATTAACCTGATATTTATGCATGTAAATATCAGGTTAAATCGATAGTGGTTAATCATTTACCGCAGGGGGGAGTTAGTACCCGCCTTTTTTACCCGTGCCTAAATAGGTCATGTCCCAGTTTACGATGAAGGGAGCGAACCATTGAGTTGGGGCTGTTTCCTTATCTGTGTGTAGCATTAGCTCTGGCGGTGTAATACGGAACATGACCTTGTACTTTCCAACACCGTTAAGTTTAACGTTACCACCGTAGTGAGGGCCGTCGTTTGCTACCATAGGGTCTAAGGTACCCGAAGTGAACCAATCCGAGTTCGTCTGTTCAATTCGATAATCTACGGTTAAATATGGGATCCAAGAGTCCTCTACAAAGCTGTAGGGGTTATTGGCTTCGGCGTGAATTTTTGCCTCTAAGTGAATATCAGCACCGGCTTCGACGTTATGATCTGTCATCTTCATCGTGTCTTCATTCATCGACATGGAGTGCTCTTGTCCTCCAAGAGACATTTTCATGTTTTGAGTCGTGCCACTCATTAACACTGGCTGAATATACAAGCCCCAGACTTTCATGCCATATTTTGATGTCGTATCGGTTTGCGATAGTCCAGCCGCCAATGTTGTCGTGCTGGTCAGTATTAAGGCTAAAGCGCCCAGTGGAGCGATGAATTTCTTCATGTTGTATCCTTCATTAATCATTTAAATACCGAAAATTGCTGGCCACCAACACAGGGCAACCAAAAAACTGGCGATAGAAGCGATAGATTGACTCATGACTCTTCTATTAAGTGATACATCTTGAAGTTGAAGTATGCGCCAGCCTAACCATAGACTCCATAATAGGCTGATACTAAATAATATTAGCTTTATTGATTGTATCCCCGAGGCTCCCATGCCAACGATTTCGAACCACTCAAATATTTTACCACCAAGACCTATCAGTAAGGCGGCCATAGCGACAGGCATATATTGGTAAGCGAGTTCGATATAGTTTGCCCAAAATGCTTTTGCTTTTTTATCACTATGAGCCAACCAGGTTGCGAGTAGATTCAAAAGAAATAGGCAAATTGTAAAGAGAAGCATTACACCCACCATGAAACCGACAATGCTCATAAAGTCGAGCCAGTTAAATACTTCACGGCGTTCCGGATGAACACTCATTAACCACCAAGGACCAGACTCGCCTATCCAGAACTGATTATGATCCAAAAACCACTCGCCTAATGCCTGGCGCATTGTGTGGAATATTGGCAAAACCAACCATAAGAATCCACCCAGCGCGGAACCTGTGCCGAGGAAAAAGAACCAAACTTCGGCCCAGTTAGGGTTGTTGTCTCTGATGTTTTCAACTTCTTCGCCAGGAATTCTAGCCCTCACCATCAAGCTTGATTTAGCTTCAGGATGTACACAGCGAAAGCATTCGATACAGTGACGGCTCTCTTTTTTGTGTCGTAGATCGACCATGGTCGGGCATAAACTGGTTTCATTATATTTATCTACACCAGGTAGTGGCCGCTTTGGGTAGAACTGTACGGCGCCCAATCGGGAGAATAGTCCTAACATGAGTCCGATAGGACACATATGACGGCACCAGACCCGGTTATTTTTGCCATAGAAGTAACCTATGATGATAGCCATCGCCATTACGCCACCGAACACCAGAGCAATGGCCTCTGGGTGTTCACGCACGCCTACAGTTTGACCCAATATGGTGATGATCATGAAGCTGATAATAGGCATGCCTTCCCAACGTACGATGGCTGGGATTTTTAAGTGCAGTCCAAACTTGTTTACATACTCACTGGCTGCTCCCATGGGGCACAGAAGCCCGCACCAGGAACGACCTGTAAATATGACAGAGAGAAATACCAATGGAAACCAGAGTCCCCACATCGCATAATTTGCAAAAAGTGTGAAATGGGTGAAAACGGTATCTGTTTCAGAGACTTCATCTAAAAATAATGGCACAAATAGCAATGCTAAGAAAAACCAAAAAACGACGAAATGAATGAGACCGATATAATTGCGATATTGGAAGAAAAACTCTTCCAGCCAAAGCATACGTCCATTTGACGTAGGCTCACTGCAATCGACATTTTTACACGGGATGACGTTATCCTGTGAATCGTTCATAATACTCACCTTACTAATGGCTGAACTGTATGTTTCATGCTATCCATGCAAATTAATCCTGCTGAGACTCTTTGATTTTTTGATACTCCTCATCCGTAATGCCTTTTGGCACTCCAAGATATCCAGAGCCTTCGGCGATAGCTACTGGGCGGAATATGTCTACCTTTTGAAAAAATTGGTCGGCCATTAATACCCGCCCATCTTCATCAACTGCGATACCTGAGTTCAACATAAAATTACCTGGCTTGAGTTGACCGCCGCGTTTGCCAACAAACAAGAGTAAATTTCCCTCAGGGTTAAAGATCATAAAGTTACCAAATGCGGCATCACTAACGTAAATGTTGCCATCTTTATCTACCGCAATATCTTTAGGCCTGGAAAAGGAACCATAATCACGTCCTACCTGGCCAAACTTTCTTACTAAGGTCGAAGTGACCGGATCGATGACTTGAACTCTGAAGTTGCCACTGTCGACGACATACAGTAAGCCCTGCGCATCGAGTGTGATCCCTTTTGGCAGATTAAATTCAACGTCGCCACGACCACGTTTACCTATTGTCTGCAAGAGTGCGCCTGATTGAGTATCAAATTTATAAATAACGTGTAAATCTTCCGATACGCCTCCGGTTTGGGATACATAAAGAGAAGAACCATCGGGTGTCACTGCTAGATCGGTAGGCATTATAAGATCGGCATCTAACTTAAGTGTTTTTTGTATTTCCCCATCTCTATTAAATATTTTAATATCTTTAAGCACTTGATCTAATACGTATAGGTTGCCTTCTGCATCATTTTCAAGCCCGAAAGGCTTTACCATGTTTACATTTGGGTCTGAGGCTAATGACTTAAACTTATACATTTTGGGGTCAAACATGAGCACGTCACGTGCGGGGGGATCTGATACAAAGATCCTGCCCTTATGAACGCTAATACCGAAGGGTTTGATAAAGCCTTTATTCACTGCCGTCGTGCCGGTGATAAAGCGCTGAATTCTATTATCTTCAGTATCGTGTTCTACACTCATGCTACCTAACAGCATTTTTTCCCAATAATATCTTGGCGTATCGGGTGCTGCTGGATAGACAAACTCTTCAACTTTTGTTGTTTTCTCTGAACTAGCACAAGCTGTGAGCAATGAAAGTACGCTTAATGTGACCACCCAAATTGGGTATTTAAATTTCATCATGTTATTTGATACCGCGGTTAGATTTCTACAATTTGTCATGTATACATGTACCGTTTGTTGGACGAATCCTAGCAATATATTAGTATCCAAAAGATGATCAAAAACAAGGAATTTTGGGGTTTACATGTTAATACTTGTGCCGACTTGATAGGTTTTGGGTATTCGTGTAGGTATCAATGCTTACATTATAATGAAATATGAATGTGGTCGGGAAAATGAAAAATATTATCGTGTTTATGCTGTTTTTCTTTTTATCTGTTTGTTCCACGGTGGCTTACGCCGGGCCTGCTCTGGACTCAGATCCCAGTAGTGGCGCTTATTTGTGGCGAAACAACTGTGCTCATTGCCATGGTGCTGATGGGCGAGGGGGCGCTGCAATGCGGGATACAGGGAATTTCATCGATTTAACTTCTCTGGCATCAGAGGTTGGGTTAGATCGTCCCAAAATGTTAATTGCGGTGCGTGATGGAAAGCCGGGAACTGTGATGGAAAGCTTCCGAAATAAGCTGTCATATGAAGAGATCATCAAGATTGTCGACTATGCCCGTGAAACTTTTATGTCAAAAAAAGATGAATTTCTCAAATATGAGAAAGGAAAAAAATTATTTGAGCGTCACTGTTCAGTTTGCCACGGTGATAGAGGTGAAGGGGCGATTATGGCGCAAGCGGGACTGTTTCCTAAGCCTGCCATTTTTACCGACCAAGACACTAAAAATAAACTCGATCGTAACCGAATGATTTTTTCAATTTCTAACGGACGCCCCCAAACGGCGATGACCTCCTGGAAGAAGAGGTTAGGTGAAGAGAATATTGACGCCATCGTCGATTACCTCCGTGTTGTCATTATGGACGTACCTCGTATCGATGGTTATTTAGGTCGTGCAAAAGGAGAGGGGGCTGATAGTTCGGATCCCTTCATGTCGGGTGCCAATTTCGATATCACGGCGACGACGGTAGCCCCAGCGGTTAAGAATAACCAGGTCAAGAACCCAACGGGAGCTGTGGATCCGTTTTTGACTAACAAAGGCTATGACGCGGTTAAAGATATAAATGTTAACGAGCGATCGGAGATTTTTGGTGAAGCTGTTCATGATCATAATGCGCATATGGGGGCCAAGTTAGATATTAATTCACCACTGCCGGTGAAACTCACACCAAATATTGCCAATGGCAAAGAGATATACGGTAATACTTGCATTAATTGTCATGGTGAGTATGGCAATGGCCAGGGTCCCAGAGCCTTCTTTATTTTTCCCAAACCGCGAGATTTCACCCATCCTGCTGCAACAGAGAGTTTCAGCAGAGCCCATATATACGAGCGGATCCGAACGGGAGTCAATGGGACGGAAATGCCAAGTTGGGAGCACGTATTAAGTAAACAGGAAATGGCTGACATTACTGAGTACGTGTTTGAGACCTTCATCGCTCCTAGAAATCCGAAAGCAGTTAAAAATGAACAATAAATCGCCCATCAGAATATTTATCTGGCTACTTTTTTGTAGCCTGACCTCTGCCACCTTTAGTTGTAATGCTTCAGGAGTTGAAAATACACCTAAGCTGGATGCACACGAGCAAGGGCGTGCTATCTATAATTATCGATGCTATTACTGCCACGGTTATTCCGGCGACAGCAAAACCCTTGCCAGTCAGTGGTTATTTCCGAAACCTGCCAACTTTACGGCCATGGATTTCAATGTGAGAACTCCTGAACAGATGCATCAGGTCCTGGAGAGTGGGATCCCTGGAACTGCTATGATGAGTTTTAGCTATTTTCTGAATCAGGAGGAAATTGAGCTGGTAGTGGATTTTGTTCGAACAGAGTTTATGAAAAATAAGTCTAAGAACACGGTTTATCATACCGCTGAAGCCGGCTGGCCAAATCATGAACGCTATCTGGCTGCGTTTCCTTTTGCAAATGGCACCATTGCAATAGATACGCCCGATGAAAAGCTCAATGCAGAGCAAAGAGCAGGTAAGCACCTTTATTTATCGGCATGTATAACTTGCCATGATAATGGTTTTGTTGTTTCCGAGGGACCGATCTGGCGCACTGAAAGTATTTCATATCCAAGAAATAATTATTCCTTTTCTGACTTCGACGGTGTGACTGGAGCATCAGTTTTCCTTAAGCATGATCAACCCGAGTCGGTAGAAAATTTGAGTGAGATGGCAAAAGCTGGTGAAACTCTTTGGAATGATAATTGTGCATTTTGTCATGCTAAAGATGGTACGGGACATAATTGGATCGGTAGCTTCTTAGAGAGAAAGCCCAGAGATCTCACCTCGCCCGCATTTATGTCTTACTTGTCGAAAGAGGACATAAGGGAGAGAATTAAATCGGGTGTGGTCAATTCGTCTATGCCGGCGTGGCAGGATGTGTTAAGCGAAGAACAACTGGATCAAATTATTGGTTACATCGATCAAGCATTTCATCCTTTAAATGACAATAAGAGTTCGAATGAATAGGTGGTTACTGGGGGGGCTGATGCTATCAGTTGTCGTATTGATGGTTATTTTGGGGCGTCAGCAATTCTCTGAACGGACATTGGTTGGGAAATATCTACAGGAAGCAGGCTTTTATCAAGGTGAATTAAAGCCGCTGCTGGGTTCTCGTTTTGGGCAAGATTTTGTGTTAATTAATTTCTGGGCGAGTTGGTGTGAACCCTGTCGCCGTGAAATGCCGCTACTTTCTGATCACATTGAAGTACTAGCGAGATTAAATACTCAGGTGGTAGGCATTTCGGTCGATTCAGACCCTCTGTTGGCTAAAGAATTCTTATATAAAAACTCGACAAATTTTGACAATATTTTTAACGGCGCAAAGATTGCGGAGCTGGTTG
>PJEL010000715.1_pt1 | contig 37891 bp, 37 predicted proteins | sample 1853271 | NCBI WGS metagenome assembly PJEL01 (sample SAMN08108733, study PRJNA415343) | Invertebrate metagenome, whole genome shotgun sequencing project. | host: Globobulimina | place: Sweden: Gullmar Fjord | collected 2015-08
TACTAGTGGGGAGATTTGGGTTCGAGTCCCTTTGGCGGCGTTTACGACGAAACGTGGTGTGATGGCGACCTTAGCACGCAGGATTGTAGCACCATTAGATACAGCGAATGGGTGACAGCTCGGAGAGACGGGCTTACGAAGCGTTTTAAGTTATCTATGAAATAGCTTAGGAGGACGACCAGATGAGTGATACCCATATGTCATGGAAAGAGACTGCAAGGCTGAAGAGGGAACAAGCGGCTTGGGAGAAGTCGGATAAATGGTGTGAGTGGTATTCTGTACGTTGCACTGACGAGCAGTGGGAAGATTTGATGGAAAACCCACCTGATCATTTACGTGGCAAGACGATAATTCGGGAGCATGGTCGTCCATTTGCGAGAATGGAGTTAAAAGAAGGATGAAACATTGCGGCTGCGGAGGCTGGGCAACCAGTACGGACCCGAAACGTAAAATGTGGTGTGCGAATCCCACCAGCCGCGATTTTATTCGATGTGGAGCCCTCTTAACCGGGGGCCTTGTAATATTAAATTGGGAGGGTTACCCGATGAGTGAGATTCTTACGTTGGATCAGTTGGCCGATCTGATTAAATCTAACGACAATCGAGGCATTGAACTTGCCCGTTACGTTGGCAGGGACGTTATTCCTTTTAACTGGAGGCAAGAGGCTCTGGCATGGGAGAGGCGGGATAAGCAGATGTCTAAGCGAGCCCGGAATCCACAGGATATGTGTCGGGAGGTAGAGAAGTTTGAGCGGGAGTTGTTTGACTATCGCTGCATGATGCGGGAGGATAATTGGACTCCCTCTTATGACTTGCCTCTGCTTAAACTTGAGCATTGTCCGTGTGACTGTGTTAAATGTGAGCAGTTACCTACCAAGACTTTTGTTGGAGGATTTCCTGATGTTGCCGAGAAGCCTGCCGTTGAGCCCGAGGAAGCAAGCGTCACCCGAGTTGATGCGGTGGTCCCAGCGGTACAGCCGACACCAGAAAAGGTGGTTGTGGATCCTCCGGTCGTGGAGGAAGTGACCGAAAGCGTCGTTCTGGATAAACCTGAACCCTTTGAAAGTCTGGAATTATGAGTATAAATGATTACGAGGCTGCTACGGGCTCTGAAACACTAGAGGAGAAGCTCAGGAGGGGTGATGCGGCATTTACTCACCTTTACCGGCTGGTCAATGGGATGAAGGGTCTTCATGCTGGAGGTCAGACGCATTGTCCAGTCTGTTGTCGAATACAGGAGTCGTTTGGTGTGGCCTTGGTGGATACTACCACCTGCCAGCCGTTCCAGCATGAGCCTGATTGTGCATGGAAACTGGCCTATAAGTGGCTCCAGTCGCAGAAGGGGAAGTCATGAGTAAGCCAAGACCAGAGCAGAAATATACCCCTCGGGAATGTCGTGCAGACGGCAAGGACGCATTTTATACTATTGACAACCTCCCCGTCACCCCAGATGAACTGGCTTCACTTCCCTTGATGACTGGCACAAAAGACCCCGAAAAGTTCCGTGCATTAGCGGAAACGATCATCAGGGCGAGGCGTAAGAAGCTGGCTGAAATGGACGACGAGTTCTGGAGGAATGATAGCAATTCCCCCGAGCTTGGTACACCATTCTGGATGAACTACGATAAAGGGACGTATATGCCTAAAAAGAAAGACCCAGCCCCGATCTTCGGCCCTATTGCTGGACGGATTCTGTGGGCGGTCATTTACCTATGGCCGTATGTGTTTTTATTCGGTGGCCTTTTAATCTGCTTCCTGATGGGGTGGATGACTTTCGGAGACTGATATGTTTGCAAACGAAGACATCGGCTGTTTACTGGCGTTTTGGGCCACCGTGCTTGGGCTGGGTGTGATTGTGGCTACGGCGGCTGTTACTTCATTAATATGGTGGATGGTAACATGAGTAATCACGAACAGGAATACATCAACGTACCAGAAGACCCGCTGAAAGATCTGCGGAGCATGGTAATTAAACTGAGTGCGAGGGTGACGCTCCTCGAAGAAGAACTGAGAATCTTAAAGGAAATCCACTATGGCAACGTACACTCCCGGTCAGGATGACCCCGGCGATATGACGGCTTCTACCTTCAAAAAGGGGCTCTGGGCCTACAGTAAGTCGTTTTATGCTCTCGTGGAAGCAGTAGTCAAGGCAACCGCTACGGCTCACGAAACTACCATGAAAGCAGCTTGGGACGAGGTAAAGAATAACTTCCCCGGCTGTATAGAGCTGGAGAATCTCTTTGAATTGGACCTTGACCAAGAAATTGAACAAGAGATAATGGAAGTGAATCTGCAAGAGCTTTATCCTATCGTTCGGGACGATGGTGATGAACCGGAGCTGGATTCAGGTGAGTTCGAGCAGGAGACAATGAGTGACCTTCAGGAGCTTCTCTGGGCGAAAAACGCCCTCGGACGCTTCAAACGAACCGGGACAAGACCGAAGAAGACTGAGTTCCCCAATGACGGTTGTGTAGCTTACTTTGAACTTGCGACAAAACACCCAGTTGAGCTGTTCAGGCTGATTAAAGACGCCCTGAAGACAGCAAAGGGGGGTGAGGAGTCGCAGGACGACATGTTAGAGGACCGGTCTATTGGAAAGCTCGAAGAACTTCTTACAGAAGAAGTTTCCACTTTACCACAAGATCCCTAAAGATATTGTCGGGAATTTGCGGTGGAGGCTTCACGTAAGGAAAAAATGCCGAAAGGACAAGCGGTTCCGGGCATTTATCAAGGAGTGCTGCGCCAAAGACCCTCTCTTCTGGATGGCTACCTTCATCTGGACATACGATCCGCTGAGACATCCGGATCATCCCGATCGACCCTTTATCCCCTTTGAAGTGCAGGTTGGAGCCTTCGCAGAGATATTCGATGCAATTGGTGACCATGACCTCTTGATGATGAAGTCCCGGGATATGGGAGCCTCGTGGATGACAATACTTGCCTTCCTCTGGCGGTGGCAGTATATGGACAACCAGTCATTTCTCTTGGGTTCGGCCAAGGAAGAAATGGTCGATAAGTCCGGGTCGAAGAAGACCCTCTTCTGTAAAATGGACTATGCTCTTGACAGGATGCCTTACTGGCTGAAGCCGGAAATACGCCGAAATCACCTGCTTCTGGAGAATATGGAGACTGGATCGACCGTCGAAGGCGAGGCTATGCACCCGAACTTCGGTACTGGTGACCGTAAAACGGGTATCATGCTGGACGAAGCAGCCAAGGTTGCCTGTGGAGATGACGTCTGGGCCTCGACGAACGCCGTTTCTCGCTGCCGGATCTGTGTCAGCACCCCCTATGGCATCAACAATGTACATTATCGTCTACGCCATGAGACGAATATCAAACAGATCATTCTCGGCTGGTTCGATCATCCGGATAAGAAACGTGGCCTCTATCGGTATGGCAATGGAAAAAAAGAGATCCTCGACAAGGACTACGTTTTTCCAGAGAATTACCAGTTCGTACCTGATGGCGACCTGAGATCTCCGTGGTATGACATCGAGGAAGACCGGATGCGAGCCCATCCAAGGCTCTTCGCTCAGGAAGTGAAGATGGATGAACGTGGATCTGGTGGTATGTTCTTCACCAGTGACTCTATTATGGCCTGTATCGAGAAGTTCAGCATAGTCCCGCTTTCGGTCGGACACCTTATTTACGACAGGGACCACGCCGAACCCGTCAAGTTCCGGGAAGACTACAACGAAGGTAATCTGAAGCTCTGGATCATGCTCGAAAACGGCATCCCACCGGAAGCTCAGTACGTGATCGGCTGTGATATCGCCCAAGGAACAGGAGCCTCGAACTCCACCGCTTGCGTCTGGGATGTCCAGAGGCAGACCAAGGTAGCTGAGTTCTGCTACAGCAGGATACGGCCAGAAGCCTTCACCAAGTTCATTGTCTCGCTTGCCAAGTGGTTCCACGGTGCAAGGCTGGCATGGGAGGACCGTGGCCCGGGCCGAACAGTTAGCATGGCAATCCAAGAAATCGGCTATGACAACTACTACAGACGGCCAACGAACGATACGGGCGAATATTCCAAGGAATCAGACAAACCGGGCTGGTCGCCCTCTCAGGACGCCAAGACAGCCCTGCTGGAGTCCTACCGGGACTCTCTGGAAGTCGATACAGATGGCCGGGATATAGATGACCCTTACTTGACGAATGTGTCCAGAGTTTCTTTAATGGAATGTTTGGACTATATATTCGACGACAAGGGCGGCGTAACCCACGCCAAGAGCAAAAACTCAGAGGATGCCAGTGGAGCAGGTAACAATCATGGCGACCTCGTAATCGGTGATGCTTTGTCGAACATGCTCCTCAAGGAGATGTTTGTGGAACGAAAGCACGCGCCGCTTGAAGTCAACGTAGTGAATTGTTTTGCTGCCAGACGTAAGTTGCGTCAGGACAAGCGTAAGAAAGCGAGCCTACTCTCATGGCGAGAATAATCAAAAAGAACGAGTTGAGAAGCTCGATTTACGAGAACTACCGAAGGCTTGGTCATCATCGTGATCGGCGTAAGGAAGTCCTCGACGCCTACGGTGGGCCCCGATACGGATCGGAGTCTGATCCAGCAGCACAGCCTATCAACCTGATAGAGTTGGGGCTTACTACGTACATTACCCAGCTTGTCCCCCTGATGCCCAAGGCTTTTATCAACACTTGGCAACAGGATCTCATGCCAACCGCCAATATGCTCCGTCTCTCGTGTAATCAGGTCGCTAAGAAGTGTGATCTTGCCGATGAGCTGGAAGAAGCAGTCATCAACGCCAACTGTGGCCTCGGCATTATGAAGATCGGTATCCAGCGAGATCCGTCGATCAACGTCCTGCATGACATGGGACAGCCCTATTGTACGTCTGTCTCACTGGACGATTGGATTCACGATACAACCTCCCGACGCTGGGGAGAGTGCTACTACTACGGCCAGCGTGTCCGGATGGATATGGAAGATATCCTCGAAAACGACGAATACGACAATGCGGCATCGAAAGAGGCATACGAATATTCCTCGAACGAGAAGACAAATCAATGGACCTTCGAGAACGGGACCAACCCGGTTTCCAATCTCTCGCACGGCGACGGCTACAACGGGGAATCGCTCTTCCGTGGTCTGGATGTCTGGGAACTGTACTTCCCCCGGCAACGAGTTTACATGATACTGCCCTGCGAGGGTGGCGATCCACTGGTCGTCCGTAGATGGACTGGTCACCGGGACGGCCCCTATCGGTTCCTGCGAATGGGCCGGATGCCTGATAACCTCATGGGTGTGGCGCCGGGTGTTTCATGGCTCGACCAGCATAACTGGATCAATAACATCTGGAATAAGCTTCAGGATCAAGCCGAACGGCAAAAGACGCTTCTCACCTATCGTGACCAGACCGGCCAAGAGGAAGCGGAGCGGGTTGCTGCTGCGAAGGATTCGATGTGTGCCTACATGGCAGACCCGAACCGGACGAACATCTTCACGATCCCGGGTATCGACCAGCCTACGTTTGGTTTCGCTCTGAACGTCATGGAGCGATGGAGCCACGATGCAGGAAATATCGAGTTGATGGGTGGATTAGGCGCCCAATCTGACACTCTGGGACAGGACCAGCTCTTACAGGCTAATGCCAGCTCCAGAATGAATTACCTGAAAACCAAGGTATTCCGGTTCATCTCCCAGATATTCGAGTCGATCGCCTACGAGATATGGACTGACCCGAATCTCCACATGAAGGTGACCTACGACGATCCTTTCACGGGAAGTCAGATCCCGATGGAGTTCACACAGGCCGACTTCAATGGAGCCCTCGAAGACTTCGAGTTCTCGGTCGAGCCTTACAGCGGGACGTTCATGTCCCCGGACGAGAAGATCAACTTCCTGTTCACGATCAACGAGCGGATTATCCAACCGGCCCTCATGGGAGGCACACTCCAGCAGATGGCCCCGTTGGTTCAGAAGATCTCCGAACTGCGGAACATGCCCGAAGTCCAACATGTCTTTGGCAACATGATGCCGCTTATCCCGATGCAAGGGTCGCTGAACCCCTTGAACGCTGGCAAGCCAGCTAACACCACGAGAACCGAGAATCGGATCTCACACCCACAGGCTACGCCACAAGGGCATAGTCAGAACATGCAGCAGCTTATGATGGGTAAGAATAGTCAACCCACGCAACAAGTAGGAGCAAACTGATGTCAGATGACGTAAGGAGTACGTTTTATTACTACTTTACGAAAGAAGGACTGTGCCACTCCAAGGAATACTGGTCGGGCGAAGAAGTACCCGTCGCCATCACCGTTGATACACCTGATGGCTCGGGCACGGAGACGGCAAAGAGAAAAGGCGTATCGGATGCAGAGGCTAAAGCAGCTATTGAAGGAGCTGGAGCCGGAGTCGTCGGAGTAGGATCTCACTGGGAGATCGACTCTGACGCATTGGGAGTGTTTCCCTCTCAGGTAAAGGAGATGGAAGCCCACTGTGCCAAGCACGGTGTTCCCACAGAGTTCGACAAGAGAACTGGCCGTGCGAAACTGAAAGACCAAGCACACCGGGCCAAACTTTGTCGGCTACGCAAAGCACCTGATCTCGACGGCGGGTTCAGGGATTACACAGGCAAATAACTCAACACCCGAAAGGTTTAGAAATGTCCGACACATCAATTATCGAAGCTGATGGCGATGGCTCTGCAATCCGAGAATACGACTTCGGAGGAGATCCCGCTGAAAAGGCTACCCCCGCACCGACGAAGAAAGTATCGAAGGCAGCGAAGGCGAAGAAGACCGTAGCACCCAAAAAGGGTAAAGCAGCAAAGAAGACAACGAAGCGAGCATCAAAGAAGCCAGCCACCGGTGCGAACGACGAAGGTATTATCCCGTCGCTCAAGCTGAAGGGTGATGACGCTCCCGGGGCCGGAACACTCAGGGAATTGCAGCTCCCGCAAGGGAAGGACAAAGAAGAAGAGGGCGATCCAGAATACGAGTCGGACACAGATATCGTCATTCCGGACGAGAACGAGGACACTGACGAAGACGACCAGATCGTTGGCAAGGATGAAGTCGATGAAGACGGTTTGTCTGAAGAGGTCTTCGATGACGCAATGGCGGCAGGGCTCGAATACTCAGATGTCGAAGGCAAGACAGATGAAGAAGTTACATTAATGATAAAAGCTGCTGTAGCGGATAACGCTGACAGCAACAAGGAAACATCCCCCGAACCGGAAGTTAAAACGGTAGCGGAAGAGGTTGATGGTGATCCCTCCTCCAGCGACAATCCGTTTGACAACCTCCTGTTCGAGGAAGGTCAGTGGAGTGACGAACTCAAAGGCAAGATGGACAGCTTTAAGTCGGCTGTGGATATCTTGCGTGACGAGGTCGTAGCTCTGCGTGAGGAGCGAGACATGGAGAAATCCAGAGTCTTCGTTGAGAAGTTTACCAAGGACACTGATGTTCTCTTTAACGCACTTGAATCCGACAAGTTCGGTCAAGGTACTTATGCGGATAGAGAGGAAACACTGTCCAAAGCACAGATTCGTATCCGGAAGGCAGTCGGACGGAAGACTATGGAACTGTTGCGGAAAGTGGAAGACTTCTCGCTTGAGGATGCTTTTTCGGTGGCTGTACACAAGGTAGCTGGCGTTGTTCAACCCGCCAGTAAACCGGCCAAGAAGAAGAAAAAGTCTGCTCGGCAAAGGCGGCTCTCGAAGCCGGGCTCTCGGGGACGAACGAAGGAACCGAGTGAGATGACCGACAAGGAGCGTTACGAAGCAACGGAGCGAGCCCAAAAGGCTTTCTTCATTGAAGAGGACGTTGATTCGATTTAACAGTAATGCCCACCCGGGCTTAGAATAAAGGTATTTTATCAATGGCTGGTAGTTTAACAGTTTCCCAACTGCAAGATTTGATCGAGCTTACAGACTCCAAACTGGGGAGTCCAAAGTTCCATCAGATGATCCAGAAGGAAACGCACTATGAAATCGGTGACAGGTATGTGAAGAAATCCGCTAAGGATATGCACTTCTGTCATGGCGATGAGGTCAAGGAATTTGTCCAGATTAAGCAGACTGACAATCTGGTTCAAGAAGTCGATCTCCACAGTGACGACGATATCAGCATCGTTGACACGATGGACACAATTGCTGTGCCGTGGAAGCACAGGACTGTTGCCATCGCATGGGAACGACGGGAATTGCTGATGAACCGTGGCCGCGAAAAGTTCATCGACCTGATGAAAACTCGCCGGTCCAAGATGATGATCGACTTGGTCGAAAACTTCGAGAAGGAGTTCTTTAGCGCTCCTTTGGCGAGTGGCGACCGGAAGATCTACGGAGTACCCGCATGGGTTCTCTACAATGCGACCGAAGGTTTCACTGGTGGCGACCCCGCGAATATCACCACTGGAGCTGGTGGCGTCTCAACTGACACGTACTCGAACTGGAATAACCTTTCCAGAACGTATTCGGCGATCTCCGAAGACGACCTGCTGGACGAGATGATGGTCACCGGCGACACGATCGGCTTCAAGAGCCCGATTGATGTCGATGACATGCAGGGTGGCTCTGGTCACCGTTATCGCTACTACACAACCCAGACGGTTCGTCGTGGTATCGAGAAGCTCGGTCGCCAGCGGAATGACAACCTCGGAACGGAAATCGCCCGGTATCACAACCAGATGGTTTTCCGTGGTATTCCGATCGTCGGACTGCCGATCCTCGAAAACGCCGCAACATGGGGACTGCCAATTGCAGAAGCTCCGATCTATTGCCTCGACATGAATACCTTCTACCCGGTATTCCTCGAAGGTGACTACATCGAGCAGTCGCAAGTCCTTCGTCACCCGACCAAGCATAATACCTTGGTTCAGTTCTACGACACGACGTACAACATGATTTGTACCAACCGTCGTAACAACGGCGTCATCGCCTCTGGAACCGGTTCGCAGGCTTCGTAACAGAATTTGGATAATGTAAGAATTGGACTGGAACTTTATTAATTATTCCTTAAAAAAAAGGATCCTATAGATGACTGACAAGTTGAATTATGGTTTTCACGTTGATACCGTGGAAGCTGACGCAACTCCTACTCCGGACATCTGGCGGGGAGTGCCTGCCGGACTGGCTGAAGAGAGGAGTGATATTTACTACTGCGACCAGACGTTCGAGAATGGCCTTGGTAGTCCCTCTGTCTACGCAGACGCAGACTGTGGCCTTGTGCCGAGAAACGGCGGCAATGGTTGTACGCTCAACCTCGACGGAACGGACAACGATGAAGTCTGGGCTCAGTGGCCGGGGACGATCTATCCCGACGACTCTGCCGAGATTAACTGGGCTTTCGAGTGCAGTTTCAAATCGACGACCGTCACCGACGACGAGATGCAGTGGTTCCTTGGACTGATGCTCGCCGGTCGAGTTGCCGCAGACGGCATGGTCGATGACACGGGTGTTATGTGTGATACTGATTATATCGGTTTCCATACCCTCCCGGCTGCTGGTGAAGCACTTGGTATGGTGTACGATGTCACTGGCGGGACTGAGCAAGTGAAAATGGCTACTGCCATTACGACAATGGTCGTCTCAACGTGGTACAAAGTTGGCTTCCGTTGCACATACGGTGTACACGGTGGCGTAGCTGCCAAACGTGTCAAGATTTACATCAATGGCACGGTGCAGACTACGTACATCACGGACACCAACATCCAAGCAGCGACCTTCCCCGAAGAGGTTTACCTCGCTCCGACCATTGGAGTCAAGAACACGGGCGGTACTGCCGAATCGTTGGACGTTCGCTGGTTGCGAGCTGCTGCTTGGCCGACCGTTACTTAATAAACTGAGGAGATAGCCTGATGGCTGAAGCATCACTAAGTAAAGATTTTGCCGCGATTGCGTCACGCATCGGGCATTTCCTCAACTACACGGCTCTGGCCGCGAACTGGAGTGGAACCTACGCCACTATTGGTTCCGGCCAGCAGTCCGATATTTACGAGGTCATTCAAAGTGGTTACAAGAGATTCTTGTACCCCCGTGGGGCAAATGGAAGCCTTCTTCACCGATGGTCTTTCATGCGTCCCACGTTGACCTTGTCTTTACTCGCTCCTTATAGCACGGGAACGATTAAGACGGTAGGAACCGCAGTGACGGGAGCTAGCACTCTTTTTGACACTGGCGCACCTACTGCTACTGGAACATGGTATCTTTACGCAGACGGTCAGGTCAGAGAGGTGACGACTCATACCAATGATACCAGCTTGACAATTGCGTCGGCGTTTAGCTCCGACCTGCCATTGCTGACAACGTACTCCTTGAAGTGCCTCGAATACGACATGCCAGCAAACTTCGGCACGATGCGAGGGCCGATGTATTACGATTACGATAAGACCAACATCCAGATCGAGAAGATCCCTGTTGGTCGTATTATCCATGCAAGGGCGAATCAGGATACCAACGGGCATCCTACTCACTTTGCGACCCGAATCAAGGCAGCAACAGCAGGAGCGACTGAGCAGGTGGTGGAGCTGATGCCCTACCCGACTCCTGACGCTGCATACGACGTTCATTACATTTGCGACATAAAACCAACCGCATTGGACACAACGTACAAGTATCCCCTTGGTGGAGCCCCGTTCGACGAATGTATCCTTGAGTTCTGCTTGGCCGAAGCCGAGAGACACTTCAAGGGGGGCCCCGGGCAACATGCAGTAGAGGCAGAGCGGATGCTGACGGCGATGATTGCTTACGATAGCGATCGGGTCGCTGACTTCGCTGGACGCATTACAGGAGGCGGGGAGAGGTCTATGCCGACCAGATCCTCAACTCGCTTGACATACCTTGATCTGGACGGTGGAGAAACTGTACTATGAGAAACTTAGCAAACGCAATCAAAATAAAGCACCAGCATGACGTTGAAGCTGCTGGCGTGACTGTCGATAACACTCTTGCTGCCGACGCTGAAGAAGGACATTTCATTGACAACATCATTGTCAGTTACGATGCCACTCCATCAGCCGCCGCCAAGGTGACTATCATTGGTGGTAGTGTAAAGGTCTTAGATCAATGGATTCCGAGTGCCGGTCCTCACCAGTTCTTTGTCGGATACCAGTTCCCAAAGAACACCGAAGTGATCGTTTCCCTTGAGGGAGACGCCGGGTTTATCGGAAAGGTGGACGTTTATTACCAATGACATCCATTGCCTTGCCACGTACCGGACTGAGAAGCCTTGTTGACGCCTTAATTGAGTCACCACTGCCAGCGAACGATAAGGAGATATTCTCCACGTTCACGCCTACCACTACCAATTCGTACAATTCCGGGTGTTGGGCGGCAGCGTATGACTTCTCGGGAGTATGCTGGCACTGGGGAAGCGGATCGAACGTGTACGGTGGAGCATTGGTTACTGATCGTCATGTTATCTGTGCGAGCCATTACGCCAGTGCAGACGACAATGCAATTGGTGAGACTTTGTATTTCAATGACGGAGTAGATAGTTTTTCAGGACATGTTGTCGAGGCACAGACTGACCTCGCCGGTACGGACATTTGTGTGCTACAGCTTGCCGATGCAGTACCGGGAACCTGTAAGACGTATTCGGTATTGCCAGCAGATTGGCAGTCGCGTTTCAATGTTCCTGAAACTGGCGTTGATATAGACCCGTATGCGATCATCACCACAGACCAAGAGCAAAAAGCATTAATACACGATTTAGCTCACTCTCACCCTGCCGGGGAAGGGAGTTTTACTCTTGGTATACCGGGAGATGCGACACGACTATTGTATTACGAGCTGATTGGTCAAGGTGACAGCGGAAACCCTTGGTTTTGGCCGTTGACCAGCAGTGAGATGGCTTTAGTTGGAACGGCTTGGCAACCGACTACGTGTGTATCGCTCTCGAATTACATAGACGAGATAAACACGGCCATAGACGACTTTGCTGGAACCAGCGGTTACGAGCTGGATGTTTTAGATTTGTCTTGGATTGCAGAGGATCCGTCTCCGAAGAGATCGGTCCCTCCAAGACGCAATAATCGGCATTACATAATGTAATTGCTGGACACAACACTTGTAGGAGGCATAAAATGCCAAAGGTAAAACTGTTTGAGTGGCTCGGTTTATTGAAGACCTTCATGCTGATGATCCGAAAGGTTCTTCCGTTGCCGGATTTTCTCGACTCTGGAGCCACCAGAACATGGACCAAGGGGCTCCTGTCCGAACTGGACGATCTGGCCGACGAGACTACGACCGAGATCGACGACATCACGGTGGGGCTGTTGGAGCAATGTGTCAACGACGACGAATTGTGGATCATACTTCACAGTTTATTGAGAGACGCAATCGTCAGGGACGCAGTCGATCACGCCAAATGCGATGCTTTGGCCGAAAAGGTAGGGTTTGACCCGGGCACGATAGCCCTGATTATCAGCATCATCGTTCAAGTGATCCGAATGTGGTTGGAACGACGCAAAGAGGAAGACACTCCCACGGCTATGGCGGCGCCACCAATCCCTGCCAGCCTTCCAGAATGTCCCGTGGACGAAGACTGCGACTGTGAAAGCAAACTCCCCAAAAGCGGTCCTTACCCGTCCTTGGTCGATCGGGTTGAAAGTGAGGAACCTGATGACGAGTCGTAAGCTCGCATTGCTGGCCCTGCTGGTCGTGTTGTACACGGCTGGCTGGGCTTTCGCAACTGACCCAACGATCACAGGTCCGAGTGTTATTCGCTCGGGAAACCTTGCGGTCTTTAACATCAATCATGCCACCCCCGGTACGGAGATCGCTTATCTCCCCAAGGGTGCTTCCCGATATTTCCACAGGTGCGGCAATGAAATCATATTCGCTCGAAGGACAGAAGGCGTTGTTAAGATCATTATCTTGGAAGATAGACCCGACGACGTTTATGTCTACAAGTTTATCTTCCAGAACAGCGACGATGGCCCACTACCTCCTGATCCGGGACCAGATCCGGGGCCAGACCCTCCGGACCCGATACCTCCAGACCCTCAACCCGGACCGAGACAGGTGTGTTTCGTAGCGGAAGCGACAACACTGGCGACATTACCTCGGTCCCAACAGACAATGCTCGCGTCGTCGAAACTTCAGGAGGAGCTGAAAGCAGCGGGACATACATACATCGGGAGCCTCGATCCTCAAATATATGGGGTAAAGTGCGTCTCCGGCGTATGCGGAACCGTCGTTGATGCCCCTGCCGACTACAAGGCGTGGCTGGAGAAGGCCAAGGGTCACAAATTGCCCGTCCTTCTCACTGCTCCTGTGGCCGGTGGTGACATCAAGGTTGAACCACTCCCTGCCTCGACAGAAGAGTTATGGAAAATCATAGGGAGGAAGCCATGAACCATAGTGTCCATTATTCAAGTGACAAGATGGACTGGGCCACGCCACTCTGCGTGTTCGATGACTTAGCAAGGGAATTTCAATTCACCATTGATGTGTGTGCGTCATCTGAAAACAGGAAATGCGAAAGGTATTTCTCAAAGGAAGATGATGGGCTTTCTAGGTCATGGCAGGGTGAGCGGTGCTGGATGAATCCTCCTTATGGAAGGGAGATAGCAAAGTGGATGGAGAAGGCGCACAATGAAAGCAAGCTGGGTTGCTGCGTTGTTTGCCTCGTTCCTTCAAGGACGGACACAGCTTGGTGGCATGACCACGCCATGAAGGCGGATGAAATTCGGTATATACGAGGTCGTGTTAAATTTATTGGCGGAAAAGACAATGCTCCTTTTCCATCAGCCATTGTTATTTTTCGTGGGAGGAAGCCATGAAACACCTTGCTCCAGAAGATAATAAATTTCACAAAGGAAACAAGGAGGATGGGAAGCACTACTGGCTTACCCCTCCTGACTTGATGGAGCAATTAGACTCCAAGTATGGGTTTACATTCGATGCTTGCCCTTATCCAAAGCCTGACGACTTCGATGGTCTGACATGTGAATGGGGTGACGTTACTTACGTCAATCCTCCTTTCGGATCCATAATGCACGAAGGCCGGAAAAAAGGCCCTACTGCATGGGTTCGGAAGGCAATAGCAGAAAGCGAGCAGGGCAAGAAGGTTGTTTTGGTATATCCTATAGATAAGTGGGTGCTTATGTTATTGGAGGCCGGCGCAAAGGTTACGAACCTTGGTGATGTGAAGTGGTGTGCAACGGAGGACGGCACTCCGGGAAAAGGAACTGGACGCCATGTGGCCCTTTTTGAACTTGGGAGAAAGAAATGAACCAGTACGATCCTATCGTCCTCGATGTGGACGACGACGAAGTAGCTGGCGACTTAGAATACCGCCGCCGCCGCCTCCTGAACCTGCCGGTTGAAGGAGGACTTGAACACGGCCTCGAAGGTTTCTACTCCCGCAACTTGGAAGGTAAGTGGGTCTTTGGCAACAAGCGATGCCTCGCTGCTGGTATCAAGCCGATAGCCACAGTATCCGAAGTTCCCAATATCATCGCAGAAGATGACATGAAGGAGGTGATCGAACTCTGCCATGCTCGGGAGGTGTTTCCGACATATCACATGAAGAAGCTGCCTTGGATGGAGCGGTCTTCCCAGAACGGGCTCAACTACTGTTGGGCTTGGGGAATCGGCAACTGCTTCATGGGCACTCGTGCCTTGCAATACGGCTGGGAGAACTCCAAGGAGATGGCTCCTGTCAGCCTCGGGTGGACGGTCAACTGGCGTAATGCGGGGAACTACCTCGGTGACGCTATGGAAGCCATGACCACCAAGGGTATCGCTCCGATGTCCTATGCGAAAGACCAGCATGGGAATAGTCCTCGAAACTTCAAAGACGGCTGGGAGACAGCCGCTCACGCCAACACAGTTAAAGAATGGATCGACGTTGACTGCCGTGGAGGTGACATGTTCACCCTGCGACAATTGTTGACCGTCCTTTCAACTGGTCGGCCCGCCTATATCGCCCATAATTGGTGGTCGCATGCCCTCCTAATTTGCGGTCTGGTATGGGACCCGTCCAAGCCTTTCAACGTCCGTATCCAGCATTGGAACTCACACGGTGATGGGCTGATCGAATTAACAGGTGGTCGTGGTGTACCCGACGAGGCATACGCCATCGTTTCCACTTCCGCTCCAACAGGATAGGACAGATGAAGATGATTAAAGAATTTTTGATAGGATCGACTTGGGTTGGCACTGGCTCAATGTCTTACATTATGGCCCAAGTTGGTCCTGCTGAAGTTACGGCCCTGACTGGCCTTGTCAAAGGAGGGTCGTTCGTGTGCTTTGCTGCCATCAGCTTGTACATGATCTTTTATCATATTCCTCACCTTCACAAACTTGCAAGAGAGGAGCGAAAAGAAGCGACGATAGCTAGAGAAGCCAGAGAGGACAAGATCAGTAAAGTCATGGAAAGCAAGGACAAGGCTTTTATGGAAGCCCTTTCTTCACAGGCGATCATCCTCAAGGAGAACACTGATAGGTGTAACAAGAAACACGACGAGCATATCAAGGCGATGGGAGAAGTCACCACTGCCATAACTCGTCACACAGACAAACCGTAGGAGAATCGAGATGAAAGTTTTATTTCTGACAGTGGTCCTGTTGCTCATGCTGCCCTTTGCGGCTCAGGCACAGTATTACGTTCCCCCGGTATATGGTGGTTATTCGGTGACAACTGCTCCGATAGCACCGCCTATGCCGATTTACCCGCCATGTTACAGAGTCCACGGTTTACATTATGGAAATTATGGACTGTACCACCGGCCTTACGTGAACCCGTATTACCGGGCTTACCAGCCAAACAGATATTGGCGGTATTAAATCCTGAATCGTCAGGTTGACGGCTGAATAGTAGCCATTTTTTACTCTTACCATGAGGAGATTTATCATGGGTGGACAAGGCGCACATAATTTCAGAGGAATGTTAGAAAACTCCAACTTGCCAACCAGCGGAAAGGGACACTACATCCCCGGCGTTGGTCACACGCTTGGCTGGGGTACTTCCGCCCCGACAAACGGGACGAGTGGAACGCTGCTCGCTCCCGGTGCGATGTACATTGATGTTGGGGCCAACGGCCAGCAGTATCGAAATACCAACACGCTTTTATCGCCAACATGGAAGCTGATGATTGCAGCCGGTGACGATGCAACAATAGCTACAGCAACGGTTGCTACGATTGCCCATGCAATCACAGATTTAGCCGAGCATGGAGCTGGTGCGGTGGGTACTGGCGTTGCCCCCAATACAAACCGCTACACCCGTGATGGCGTTATCATTACGGATATCAAGATCGACATTGCAGGGCTGAAGTGCAAGGGGGACGCACAGGGCGATTGTATTGCCCTTACTGGTGCTGGCTACATCGGTCGCTACGTCGTTGCTACCTGCGGAGTGTGCTATCGTATTGAGATGATCTGCTTGGAAACACCGGCAGAAGGTACGGCAACCTTTGAGCAGGACATCGACCTCATGGCCGAAGACGACGACGACGTTGCCTATGATGGGCCTGTTGACGACACGGTCATTGCGGCGGGTATTGACTGGGTGGCCGGTAACATGGTGGTTGACAATCTTCCTGCCCTTACTCCCAATGACTACCTTTACCTTGGTGAAGGTGACACCGGTGCTGCGACTGGTATTTACAGTGCTGGTCAGTTCCTTATTCGGCTGTACGGTCATCCCGTGTTGACGTAATCCAACCCCAACCCCTCCCCTTTAACCGGGGGAGGGATATTTTATACAAGGTGAGAAGATGGCGAAGCGTAGAATCGTCGAGATACAGCCTCCGATCGGTGGAATCGTTAGTTCGCTGAACTACCAGAAGCAACCTCCCTACTCGTGTAACGACGCATTGAACGTAATGTCGTTCGATCCAAACGAGGAACGGGGACGGGTTGGATCTCGTCCTGCGCTCGTCCTTGCCTATAACACCGCAGATACTCTTGGCCTCGGTGGCCCCGTCACCCTTGTGGATACAGTGCGATATGTGGATACAGTAACCGATCAGGTCAAAACGAAAGTCGTAGCAGTAGCTGATGGGAAGTTCTGGTCTGCTGTTGAAGGTGGAGATCTGGCTGCTGTTGGATCCGTGAAGGTAGGCCACATGGTCACCATGAGAGGTACTTCCTACAAGGGGAAGTATTACCTCGCGGATCATGGCCCTGCTTTCTCGGGAACTACCGGGAACTTTTCCGATTCAACCACGTTCACTGATGGTTCTATTGACTTCGAGACGACATACGGCATTACCGATGCCATGAGCTTAGAGATTATCTCTGGCACTGGAGTAACGCAGGAAGTCATCACGATTGCCTCTATTTCTGGTGTAACAATTACACTGGACAGTGCGGCGACTGCTGGTCTTGCCTCGAATGACGTTGTGTACCGAATATGGTCAAACGCAACAAGGACGATCAAGGTATACGACCCTTCCGCTGATACATTCGCGGCGGTATCGAAGTCTGGGACAACAAACCCGCCAGTGGACGCCAAGTCGATCTGCACCTACTATGACCGTCTCGTCACCGAGAAGGGCCGTGAGTGGTACATGAGCCACATGGGCTCCGCGACTGACTGGGACGCCGACTCGAACGCCTATGACGTAGAGAGGGCTGCTTCAGGAGCGAATACCCAAGCTGGTCTGATTCCTTTCCCGTGTAAAGCGATGGTGGCCCACGGCGATAGCTGCTGCCTGTTCTTCACTGGCACGGAGATCCACATAATGCGGGGGAACCCTGCTGCTGGTGGCCGAATAGATACGGTGGACGATACGCACGGCTGTGTGGGTAATACGGCGGTCTGTGCCGCCCCCGGTGGTCATTACTTCCTGAGTAAGAACGGGCTTTGCTCGATACCTCTCGGTTGTAATGCCCGGCCAAAGAATATCAGCAGGCCGATCCTGCCACAGGACATGATTGAGATTGATGCCGACTTCCTTGATGGGCGCCATGTGACAATGGAATATTCGCTCGATCTGGATACCGTCTTTGTCATGCTGTCCCCCCGGGTGGCCTCGGCTGCTACCGAACACTGGATCTACCAGCCGAACTTCAACGCCTTCTGGAAGTGGACATGGCCCACGACTGGATACCAGCCCCACTCCATGACAAAGCTGAAGGTGGAAGGCTCTGGACGACAGGAGATCCTGCTGGGTTGTAACGACGGTAAGGTTTACCGGCTCGATCTGGATCAGGAGAAGGACGTTGCCACGGGCTTCGCCTCCTTTGTGGATATCGGCCCGATCCGTATCGGTCAGGGATTTTTCCGTGGAGAAATTGCACAGATCAGTGCTGTAGTCTCAGAGGACACAACCGATGATGTATCGTGGGAAGTCTCGACCGGTGAATCTGCTGAAGAAGCAGCCAAGCAAGCGACCGCATCGAGAATCCAGAGCGGGACATGGACATCAGGAAAGAACGCCAACTCTTACATGGTGGGATATGGCGAGTCTGCGATGATCAAGGTTTCCGGTGATGCTACGAACGATAACCCGGCATGGGCTCTTTCGAGCATCGTCATGGTTGTATCGCAGGAAGGAGAACAGCTCCTATGACCGACGTTGGACTTGCTGGCCGCAACTATACCACCTTCCAAGCGATAACCTGCTTGGACTCAGGTTACATCGAGCTTCCTCTCGATATCCCAAATCTCCCAGAGGGTCTGGCTGGTTTGAGGCTGCCGGTACAGGGTGCAAGCGATCCAGTCAAGGACGAGAACGACCGAGAGCTGGATGTCCTTACACAGCGGATAACTCGGATTGGTACGGATGTAGCCAACCCCGTAGTCAATCTTTGGATGCAGAACGTCGTCATCATCGCTGGTGGACACATCCATATTATCAACGGAGCAGATCTCATCATCGACATTGATGGTGCGGGCAACGGTCCCATCAATGTCGAAGATGCGATAATGACGTACTGGCCGGGAGTGGTAGACACCGACTATTACGGCTATTGGAACATCTTTGACGGGATGGCTTATCAGAAGTTGGATATTTCCATAGTTGATGACAGTGGGTTGAAAGTTCAGGTTTACAATCTTGATGACAACAGCAAGAACTGTTACTTCCAAATTGATGGAACTAAGTGTGTACTGGATACAACAGCACCGGGAGATGCCTACGCAGAAGCCGCATTGTCCGAAGGAACCGAGTCGGAGCCTAAGACGAATTACATTTACGTCACGGCGGCTGCGGGGGTGTGTACGCTCGTTGCATCAGAGACATTACCAACAGGGGCTTTTGCGTGGATCGGAAAGATCATTGTCGCCAATGCGGCAACGTGGGCAACCGAAGGTGCATACGCATTTCAGAGGTTCACTGAGGCGTTCCAGAATGATTCCCGAGGTGCATTGTCACATGTAAGGGAAAAGCTCAGGGCGATGGGTGCAGAGTACATCAGTGGGTGTGCGACTTCATTTGTGGGGACTTCCTCTGTCCCGTTGCTTACAATCGCTACCGGACAAATCTATCAGCTCCACAGGCAAACGTGGCCTGTTTTTACTGCCGGGGAAATATACTATCACGGTAACGGAACAACTCAAAACGATTCAGTTGCTAATGTTGGTGCTGCTTGTCGATTCTTGTCAGATGGCTCTGCTATTGGAAACAAGCGGTACAACCTCATAATATGGGGTGCGATCAATATTGATGGAAGTGAGTGCAAAGTATTCGTCAACCTCCCGAATGGCTCGTACAACATAGACTCTCAGGCTCAGGCCGACATTAACAACACTGCCGACTATACCGTACCAGACGACATGCGATCCGTGGCGTTTATGATTGCCCGTGTCTGCATTAGCGTGACAGGTAGCACCTACACAAGCCTTGGCGTCTATAGCTTACTTGGACAAGACCCCGGAGCAAGGTCCGGCGGGACGAGCTCAACTTCATCGAACGAGTATGCTGATAGTGCTTTCAGGATATTCGACAACGACGACATCACCAAGATGATTGCCTTTGAGGCTGGCAGTGTTACCGGCACGAAGACAATGACGATGCCGAACATCAACTTTACACCAGTGGCGGGTGGTGGTAACGGCGTGGCTGGTAATCTCGCTGTCTGGACAGATGCCAATGCGATAGAAGACGGCGGTGCAATCGCCACCCTTGTGCAGTTCCTTTATTGCTCGCAGCAGTGGACGGACGGAGCGGAGCCATATATTCAGGGCTTTGTTGCAACAGACAGGACGGGGGCAAGTTACGGTTCCACGCTTACCAAGGTTTATCTCGGAAATGATCCCCGAGGCGATCCGAACATAAGCGTAGGTGCGGTGATTCCGTATCTTACGTCAGGAACTAACGAGGGGGAGGCTTTCAGGTCTTACGGCGATGGTTTCATCAATCAGAGCTATCGGGTGATTATAGACGAAACGGCTGTTCCCGCTGGCTGGGAGATTGTTACTGAGGCGGCTGGAAACTCCGTTCAGTTTGTTGTTAGTGGCGGCACTACAACCCCTGTGGCGGGTGCGGCAACGACTGGCGGCACAGGTGTTGTTTCGACGGAAGTGGTTGGGATAGCAGTGACTACCCACCCAAAACACCATCACTGGATAGATGACGCTTACACAGAAGAAGTAATATACGGCGATGGGGGTTCAACTGATACGACGTATGGCCTTACGGCGGGGGTTGGCAGCCTAACACTCGGTGAAAGACAGCACTCAGACGATGCAGATATGGAAACGACTCATACAGTCACAGGTGATTCGCATAATCACGGGGTTGGAACACACCAGCACACCACGGGCCTTCCTCCCAGTGTCAAGCTGATTTTGATTAAGAGGGTAGATAATTCGCTACATAGCTTCCCTGCACTTTTGCCAGATGTTGTTGGTTTTTTTGATATGCCAAACATGGTCCTCGGATCACTGGGCGATCAAGATGATATTGTGAACATTCCTGATTTAGTTTTAGTATAAAGGTTTTTCCATGACGGCACTTTGGTTGCCACACGATGTTGCAGGCCCGAACTACACAGACAACCCAGAGATTTCTCTGGCTGATTCTGAGTGGAATGGTGCTAATGTGATGCAACAGAACTCGTCGAGCCTGTACACTGCTTTCAAGCTGGCAGGCAACGCTGTCATTGCGTCTACATTCAACAACCCCGCAGCAGGAAGGGTCGGCTGGACGCTCTTCATTCCTACTGATATTCAGCAACCGAGTGATGTTTCCGGCACTTCTATAGGCACTTTATTTCATGTTATTGATTCTGCATCTGGAGCATTTCACAGATGTATGCTCTACAGGCACGTTGCTGGCAGCGGAAATATTGGCATCCAACTCAGAATGTACAGCAAGGCAGACGGAGCTGGGGCCGCCAGCATTTATGGATACACCGACGTTTGTTTCAACAGCGTCAAAGCGAAAGTAGAAGCAGCGCGAAATGGAAAGAACTATTGGGCGTTTCGTTACGATCCCGGCACAAACAGATTCAACATGCACTTGAACAATGCGGAGTCAGTTGACGAAGTGGGGTCGTCTGGATTGTCGGGTGACTATACATTCAGCACTGCCACTACGACACTGACACTTTTTGGGTTTTCAACCAATAGTAATACTTACAAGTTTGTAAAGGGCGGTGCGGTGGGTATTGCCAATTCATCATTGTCTGATGCAGAGCTTGACGAATATTTCGATCATTATCAATCGCTTTACGGCGATGATGTTCAAGTAAGATAAGGAGTTTGATATGGGAGAAAGAATCACGGCAGCAGAGGCGAGAGATCGTGTTGCTCAGATTAAAGCCGAAAACATTGCCGCACACCAAGCTCTCATACTCCCGATGGTATATGAGCTGATTGCAAAGGCAGTGGATGAAGAGCTGACAAGTATTACACTTGACGAAGCCATAGAAACGTACCCCAAGGCTAGCCTACTAGCCGTCAAGCAAGTCTTGGTGGAAGAGGACGGCTACGTTATTACCGGCACAACTATTTCATGGGCAGAATAAGGAACCTATATCATGGCTAAACAACCATTATACGGCGGTCAATTCACTGGAACTGGTGGAACGATTCCAGCCACGGCGGGATACGGTTCTCCGCAAAGGGGGCGCCCTTCCGTTGGTGTTCGACGGCCTACTGTTAATAGGCCACAGAATAATCGCCGGTTCCCCAACAGACGACCTACCTCGCTAACGGTAGCAGAGAAGGCCCGGTACTACCAAGGTCAGGCTGGAGTCGGAAATATCCCCGGTGGAAACCAAGGCGGTTCTCATACCTCCGGGTTCCAGCGATTGGCAGATATGTACCACGGCCCTCTAAACCAGTCGAGAGGCGGTGGCGGCTATGGTGGTGGCTACGACGATTATGGATGGGCAGAGGCTAACCGGAAGCAAGAGGAGCGTTACCAAGATATCCTTGCTGGCAGGAGAGGCTTGATTGGTGGTGTGCGGGACAGGCTGAACACCCGGAGCGACCAAGCTTCTCTGGACATCGAGAACGAGTTCATCCAGCGAGAGTCCATGTTCAGCGACGACCTCGTGAGCCGAGGGCTCAGGTCCAGTACAGTCGGTCAGGGCCGAAACGCTATGTACGGAAGGGCCAAGCAGGCTGCTATCAATACGCAGCGTGACGCCGAGACTCAGCAGTACATTAGCAACATGGTTCCACTGTACAATGAACTGTACGGCGTAATGGAACGTCGTAACGATCAGGGCCTTAACCCGGCACTCATAGCTCAGATGCAGATGCAACGAGGAGCTGGGGCCGCTTCGGCTGGCTGGAGCCCACAGTACGGCTACGGTAGCGGATTCCCCGGTGAAGGCGGTGGCTATAACGTCCCGTTTGCTGCAATGGGCATGGGATGGGGTGGCGCCATTGGCGGCGGCTTTGGAGGTGGCGGCGGTAGGCGAGTAGCAGCAGACCCAATATCCCGTCCACAGAATAATGCAAATGTTCCGGTGAATCCCATCTTTGCTCAAGCCCATGCAATGGACGGCTTCGATCAAGCAGCGAGAAACCGTCGAGTAGGACAGAATCCGATCTTTGGTTAAGGAATAATAACATGGCTTTCAATTTTCAATACGGTACAGGACAGCTCGGACGAGACGCCTACACGGCTGGCATAGCCAATCGCCAATGGGAGCAGCAGCAGCTTCAGATGAAGTATGCTCATGACTTCCAGATCAGGCGAGATGCGGCCAACAGGAGAACGCAAGAGCTGAATAGGGCAAATGCGCTTGATGCCCAACGTAATGATCGTCTGGACGTTCGTGAAGTCTTCCGTCAGAACAGGCTGGATCAACGAGGTGCGGCCCAGACCGAGATGATAACCGACCGTGTGCTCCGTATGCAGGCTCAGGACAATGAGAATCGTTCAAAACAGGCAAGGCTGACTCTGGAGGCAAAGGAAGCCCAATGGAAGAAACAGGGCTTGATGGATAGGACGCTAGAGCTTACCGAGAAGGGTGAAGCTGATTTAGTGATCATCAACCAAAAGCGAAAACAGTTAAAGGAAAACTCATCACTCCCTGAATTTGCCTTTCGACAGGAGATGGCTAAGTATGATGTGCAAGAGGGTCGTCTCGAAGTCCAACCTAGGGAGCCCGAGGTAAGATTCAACCCAGAAACGGGCAGGAATGAGACACGAGACAAGGACAATCAATGGGTTGTTACGGACGCTGACAAAGACCTGCAAAAGGAGTATGAATCTGAGTACGACAGATGGTTAAGGCTAACGTCGGCCAGAGACGCATACGAGGCTACTCTTCGTGACACGATGAAGCCTAAGCCGCCAAAGAAGGCAACAGATCTCACTGAACCTCCAGATGTCCGGCTATATACTGACGCTCAAGTTAAGGCTATGGTTGACGCGAGGTACGGCGAAGAGACTACAAGGCCACCGAACCCCTTTGAGGAAAGAAGACGGGATCAAGGCCCGCCAGCAGAAGATCAGGCAGCGGTGCAGCCCGTGGATCAGGGTGTTGGGCCACAGCCCGGCCCAGAGCAGGTGGCAGGGCAACCTCCAGTTGATGAACAGGGAAGGCCGATGTCATTTGAAGGCGACCAGCCTCAAGTTGGCGAATGGGCTGGAGTAGGACCGCTCCAAGGTGGTCCTGAACAGGCAGCTCACGAGGCGGCACTCGCAGCAGGAGATGAAGGCGAGATCATGATTGCCAGTCTTGCTGATAACCCAGACCTTATTATTGACCAACGCTTTCAGGTATTCCTCCAGAATAATCCGGGGGCTCGTAAAGATCCACGTATCAGAGAAGCAGCCAACAGGGCAACTCTCACTGGATTGGATGATACGACAGCCACTCGAATTATGGTGTTGGCTGATCCGACGATTCTGGATGATCCCACGGAGTTGGAGCGTGTTAGGCCGCACTTATGGCCTACCAAGGCTATTCGAGAGGGTGACCCGAAAGCTCTGGACCGAGCCCAGAAGATACAGTCTGTCCGTGCCAAGTTCAGGGCCAAGTTCTTCCCTGAAGGCGTGGACAGGTCGAAAGAAACTCTCAAGGAGAAAGCCAAGCGTATAGATGCTTATGCTAATGCTCTCGAAGCGGAGCTGAATAAGAAGAACTCGCTGACCGACGACGAGATGAAGGTGTTGAGGCGTGAAGTGGAGCAGTCCCGTGCTGACGCCAAAAAAGCTCGCAGGGACGGCGTGGATGAAGAATACTATGCGACTGATGCCTTTGGTCAGGGAAAACGAACGCAGATTGAACGTGAAGGAAATGTCAGGAAGAAGCTGGAGCCCCAGTTCGACGAGAACGAGCGAAAAGCTCGTGTTGCACAGGGTAAATTCCCACGGAGCAGAGGGCTCACCCAGTACAAGTTGGGTAAAACCGGACTAGACCCCGTTCGTCGCAAGAGCATCCGAAAGTCCCACCAGAGTGCTAACGAGACTCGCTTCGAGAAGAAACTTGGCCGTAAGATGGAGCATGGCGAATACGAGACACTCAAGACAATGACCTCGAACCAGCGTAAATATTACCTGATGCAGGCTCAGAACGGAAAGCTCACAAAAGAAGAGATCAGCCGGATCAAAGGAACGAAGGGCAGTGAGCTGCTTGAAGCATTGGATTTGCATGATGACGGTCGATTTGACCGGGAGGACAAGGTTGTCGAGAATATCCACGGGTATGATGTAATTGAGCCCGGGACAGACACGCATAATCTGTATTTTGATGGCAAGAATAAGGAAACAGCCGTGTCTTTTGATGGAGGGACGGGACAAATATACCTCAATCCCTCATATGAGATGGACGATGATGTTCGTGCAAGGATGATAGACCACGCCGCTGTTCAGTTGGCAAAGTCAGGCGTGGGTGGTGATACGGCAATCTCATTCCATCCCACTCCGGAACAGATCGCCAAGGTCAAGGATATGAATTTGGACGCATTTAACTACGAATGGGATGCTCACGACTCAGAGATCGTCCGTCAAATCATTACCGGGGAGATAGAGCCAGCTAATGAAGCCCAGCGGAAGGCCGTCGAGAAGATTAAGGCCCGTCTTGATGCGGATAAAAAAAAAAGGCAAGCTGAGCCCCTCAGTGAGCCCGTAGCAGCCGGACAGCACGAGGAGCCCCCAGTGGTCCCTAAAGGCCGGGAAGCAGGCACACGGCGTGCAGGGGCTTCGCAGAAGTTCTATAATGGAAAACCTGTCGGTGGTCAGGAGCCCAAACCTTCTGAAACAGCCATTGAAAGCACTCCAGAAACCACGAAACCTGTCCAAAAATCACATTATGAAAAAATCAGAGTCTCTACGGGCGTTCTGAAGAATTACGAAATGGATGCTTTGGAGTCCTATGCCCTTGAAAATGGCGGTCTTTTCACCAAGGAAGACGACAAGTTCTACCGGGCCAACCCGGAATTTGCCCGTGAAACCATCAAATCCTACAACGTCATGGCCGCTATGCCTGAATATGACGGTCCTGCTGTGGACGATATGACGATTGAAGAGGTCGATGCGAAGCTTGAAGAGCTGCTCCCAGCCTTCAGGGATGAAGGCATCAAGTTCATGGACAAGGAGCTGGAAGGCGGTGGAGAACAGGCCAAGCGTGAGCTGCTCTCGACCATAACGGAAGGTGCTGGCAAGCAGTACCAGAGCCGTAAGAACCGAGCAAAGCAGTTGGCAAGCCCTTCCTCCCAGAGGATGAACGTCACGATGGTAAAGGGGACAGACGACTTCCTTAACGACGAGGAGAAGAAAGGGAACTACGAGAGTTCTATCCAGAACCCAATCGTTGACATTATGCTGTTTAAAGCGGCCAAGAAAACGCCCGATGAGTTCTTTAAGAAGTTCGGCGTCGAAACACCGGCTGAAGTCACTGAAGAGCAGAAAGCCGAGTGGGCCAGAGAGAGTGGACAGCCGTGGGATATTCCCGTCCTCACTGATGAGCAAGAGAAGAACTACGACGGCACGTATTTCTATGTTCTCGAATCAGACCCAGAAGCCCTTATTCGTCCGTTAAAAGGACAGTCGAAGAGTAAGGCGAAGCCCAAGAAAAAGACAGGATTCGACGCCATAACCTCCAGAACCCGGCCAATAGTTCGTCCACAAAGAGGGAAAAAATGACACTCACTTTACCCCCCATAAGCGACTTTAATGACGGCACGTTGAAGCTGCCAAGCAGCCCAGAGTACGTCAACTTGATGCAGAAGAAGATCGAGCTATCCAAGATGGACGCTGGATATGCCGTCAAGAAGGCCAAAGAGAGGTGGATTCACAATAATTTCAGTGGGGAAGTTCCGCTTTCCCAAAGAGAAGAGTGGGACTACGATCAGGCCAGTAACTTCGACCTCGGTCAGACGTACAAGGAAGAGCCTGTTGGTTGGCAGGTTACGGTAGACGGCGAGCCTACCGAAGGGCAGTACGACACGATGATAGAAGCTTCGGATGCTATGAGCAAGATATCCGGAGCTACCGAACTCATGCCTATCATGCCGACTGACCCCGACTACTTCGAGGACGAAGAGAACGAGGACATAAAGGGGATTAAGAACGATGCACACCGATTCTTCATTCTCGCTGATAGACTACTGAGACGAACGGATGCTATCAATTACGTCAACACCCTTCCCGATGGCGACCGAAAGATGATCTATGCCATTGCAACAGAGATGGCCGATGAGAATCCAGAGAAGTACAAGGATACTTCACTGATAGGCGGTATGACAAGGCAGGCGGTTCGGAGCTTCATCGAGAGCGTTGATTCCGTGAGCGAGTCTTTGGTGCGTGGCAAGAACCTGACAGAAAGGGCTCTGGAGCCATTCTCCGGGCTGGAGGATACTGATCGGTTCCATCTCCGTGATGGCAGGGCGTATGATGCGAACACCAAACAGGAACTGACAACCGAACGCTTTGGCGCCAGAGCAGAGACGCTTGGTGAGATCGGGGAAATGAACCCGGCCCGGGCTGAAGACTTTGGCGGTGCTGGCTATATGGCAACGGGCTCGGCAAGGGTAGCACTACCGATGGCCGTTGGGATTCCAGCCCACTTTGCAACAAGTGGTGCGGCTACGTCTCCGTATTGGTTCTCTTTAATCTACCCGGGCGTCCGTCGGTCAATGACAGACATGGGCATGAGTGAAGCAGAGGTAGACTTCCACGCTATTCCACTGTCCTATGCAATTGCCGTCACTGAGAAGCTGCCGCTAGAGTATGCCTATGGAGCGAAGGGAGCCGGGAGATACCAAGTTGTCAAGAACCTCAAGTCAGCAACGGCCAATGGGGTTATGGCGATGAAGGTATTTGGGGCTGAAACCGCACAAGAGTATTTCCAGACGATCATGGAATACGCTTACCGGGATGTCCTTGGCACTCTCAGGGATGACCTCGAACACGACTGGGACGAGTCGAACGAAGACTTCAGGAGAGAGATGTGGGAGGTGACGATCTCTATGCCCGGGTTGATTCTACCCGGCCAGATGGGCATAAACATGTACAAGGCAGGGCAGGGCTGGCGAGCCCAGTCGATGAAGAAGATCTACAAGAACGCACTGTCAGAACACTCGATGACCGGTGGCGATCAGGCAAAGGTTGACGCACTGTACAACATCGGTATCAGCGAGGGGACGAAAAAGGATCTGGAAGTCCTCTATCCCGATAGCGAATGGGAAGACCAGAAGGCTGTTGATGCGTCTCTCCTTGCAACGAGGCAGCAGGTCTTTACCGCATGGAAAGAAACAGCAGAAGCTCGATTCGGTGGTAGGATGGTCAAGGCAGCAGAGGCTTTTTACAAGACGGCCAGAGGCTACCGGGTAAAGCAGATGGGGGCCCAGTTCGCTCAGGCAAATCCGACAGAAGCACAGGCAATGCTGGATCGTGGTTCGTCAAGGAGAGCTTTCAAGGAGTTTGAACACGAGGGATTTGACAAGAAGAGCGGTGATGACCGCGAAAGCTTCCTGCAAGGCATTGAACATGGTTTGCAGACCGATGAGGAGCTGGGTGCAAGCCCGGTCGATAGTGTCGATGAATTTGCCTCACCCGACATTACCGGTAGTGATCAGGACGGTGGTGTTGAGTCCGAAGTCGCTTCTCCTCAATCGGAGATTACCGAAGACGAGACGCAAACTGTCACCGAGGCGCAGGATGCTTTGAACAAGCTACTTGCAGGTGGTTGGACGATAGAACAGAAGGCTGAAGCTGAGAAGAATCTGGCTGACGCAAGGGAGCGACTCGATCTAAGCCAGTCAGATGACCAATACAGAAACCTGCTTGTTGCCGAGGTTGTGACGGCAAGGGGAGAAGTGCTGCGAAAAAGTAGCGGTGGCCCCGGATCGGCGGTCACAGCATTACAGCGTAGAGACAAGGCTGAAAGAGAGCTGGAAGAGCATGACGCCGAGAAGAAGGCAGAGACGGAATCCGAGGAAACACCACAGAAGGAAGCTGGTACGCGACCCAAGACCCTATCCTATCCCCATGCTGTTGCCAAGTACAATGCAGAGGGCGGCAAGGTGGATATTGTGGACCGCAAGAGCAAGGGTATCGAGTATCGTGGCAAAGACCCGAACAACTACCGCATAATGAAGTACATCAAGAAGGGAGCCCGAAAAGGCTGGTCTGTTGCTCGCATCAAGGGCGGTAGGATCATTGGCGGCGTTAAGTATGGCCTTTCCAAGATAAAGGCCCACGAGCTGGCACTAAAGGGTGCGGAAAAGGTCAACGAGACACAGACAGCCATCCAGCAGGAAAAAGCTGAAGCTACCAAACGAGCCAAGTATCAGGTTCCCATAGTCAGGGACTTGGTTGCCCGGGGTGCTACGCAGAAAGAGGCTGAAAGGATTGCCGAAGACGCCTATGCCAAGGCTACCACTACACGAGATGAAATGAACCAGCAGAACAAGGCTTGGAATGAGGCTGTTGAGTCCATGATGGATCAGGACGACAAGAGCGAGGATCCTGATTACGATCTGAGCGACGAGCTTCAGGCCGAAGAAAAGGCTGCTCTTGGGCTGGATCAGTCTGAGAATCCCAATGCAGTCAGCGGCAACCAAGACATCATCAGTGAAGCCGTCAAGGAATACAAGGAGAAGAAGCGTCCGACCAACCTTACCATCAACTCAGAGGTGGTGGATAAGCAGGTTCGAGAGGCACTGAGCTTGGATCACGAGGGAGCATTGGAGGGTGACGACGTTGGCGAGGGTATCCGAATCCTGTTCGAGGCACTGGCCGGGCCCAATACAAAGGGTGTGGTAGAGAACAGAAAAGTCAGGGCTGAAGAGGCTGCTGCTAATGCCAACAAGACAGTCGAGGAGCTGGCAGCAGAGTACGGCGTTTCTACGGAACACTTCGTTAAGACGTTCCAGATGTTTGGTGAAAACTCTATAACTGGCATAGACGTTCTTATCCGGCTGTTTGAAGGTGCTGACCCAGAGACGCTACTCCACGAGCTGGCCGAATCCCACTACCGGCAACAGTCAGACGAATGGAAGGCGAAGACCGACGCCCTGTTGAGAGAGCTGTACGAAACAGCAGAGTTCAAACGTACTAAACGAAAATTCGTAAACGGGAGGGAAGCATATGCGGACACTGCTGCTGCCTATTTCCTCGGTACGAGGGAATACCAAAAAAGAGTTGATGCAGGCGGTCGAGGAATTACACTCGCAAGGATATTTAGTGCTTTCAGACGAGAATTTCGCAAAAGGGTGTTGCCTTTTATCAGAGACATCCGCACGGCTTTGCTCGGAGGCAAAATCAAACCAGAACTCAAAGCCGTCCTCCGGGAAGCCTATGAGTCCAGAACCGCCGAAGTAGAGGCGACGACTGACGAAGGTGGCCCCTCGTTCCAAGCGAGGGAGGGCTACGAGGAAGGGACGCTCGAAAAGCTTGGCTATACCGACAACTTAAATGCCGCTGGTTTTATTACGCCAGAAGGTAAATACGTAGACTTGAAGAAAAATAGGATGGCGACCGCTATCTCACACTCAAAAGCGGCTGGAGGAAATCTGGGCGCTGCTCTTGTTGCTGGCTACATCCGAATTGAAACTATCATGGGCCAGTTCGAGTTGGGGGCTGCGCCAAATGCTGACCAAAGATCATCGCTAAAGACAGCTCTTGATGCTGTTCCAAGGAGTGAGGAAATATATTTAGACCTAATGGATGGCAAAGGTCGTTATTTTGACCGGAAATATTCACCCGAAGTCCCCAAACAAAGGATATTGAATGACATTGACATATTCTTTCGAGGGGAAGAACCTCATGAGATGTTGTCCTTAGACCCGTTCGGAGCCTCCTTCGCTGCCCGGGAGAACCCTGATCAGCAGACGTTCGAGTGGTTCGAGCAGAAGGCTAAGGAGAAGGGGACTCGTAAGAAGAAGGCCACTAAGAAGAAAGCAACCAAAAAGAAGACAACCAAGAAAAAGGCTCCCAAGAAGAAGACACCCGTTCCCCCGAACGTCGTCCCGGGAAGCACCCCTGATGTCGATCTTGACAAGTACCCAGAGTATGTCGGGATCAAAAAGCGGATCATGGCCCACATCCGGTATATCCGTGGTGTAGAGCAGTTGAGCCCACTGGAAGAGCAGCACATGGACGAATGGCTGGAGAAAGGCGCCCGGCTGATGTCCAACGATGGAGACTACATCCATAACCTGCTAAAAGAGCTGGATCGAGATCCTCGACCGCCAACAGCAACCGAAGCGGCCAGTCTAACTTTACATTATAGAAAACTTGTCAGCAACTTGAAGCGGATCCAAGATTCCATAGCCGAAGAGACAGATCCCGCTATGCTGGCAGAGCTGGAAATCCCTCAAAGGGAGGCGATGGCCGAATTGAACAAGATCGACCTGATCCTTCAGTCGTCCAAAGCGGAATGGTCCCGGGCTGGTACGGCCTTGCAGATTGCCCTTGCAGCAGATCTCTCTCGTGAAGCCCTTGTCAGGAAGATGCAAGCGGCGGCTGGCGGCAAGATGACCGAAGCCCTGTTCCGTCAAGTGGATGAAATGGCTACCCAGATCGCTCAGTTGCAGAAAGACCTCGTGGATGCGAACAGGGGCGAAAGCTTGCGGCCAACCATCGAGACTGGTCAGGAGGAGGTTCGACGAAGCCCGAACAAATGGAAGGCCCCCAAGGGGAAGGCCAAGCCGAAAGTCCGGCGTGACAGTGCCATCGGTCGGTTAATCCCCGGATTACTCAATAAAGAGCAGCCCAAGGATACGGGTGGACCCTCCTATCAGGCCCGTGGCGAAGATGCCGGGTATAACCAAGATCAGTTCTCAGCGGCTCAGGAGATTGTCGGCTCTTACATCGAAGAGGGCGTCAACTCCATGAAAAAGATGCTCAACAAGGCGAAAAAGGAGTATGGAGCCGAGAATATCAAGCAGATTCAGGGGATGCTCGAAGCTGCATGGCGGCTGGAGATGATCGAAGGGAACGCTCCCAACGTCCAGATCGACGTAGATGACCTCGTGGCGATCGGTGGGCTCGCAAAAGAGCTGGTCAAGTTCTTCATCGAGTTCGAGGGTATCACCGAGATGGAGCCCATGTGGGCGGCTGTCCATCCTGTCCTTGCCGAGATGCTGGAGGAGCAGGGTAGGCCAGAGTGGTCACTGAAGGACACCAAGGAGGCGATTGCCGCTTGGTACGCTGAACAGGCCACGCTGCCACAGGATACCGTATCTGTTGTTTCGAGGAAGATCCGGCGAGAAGTACGGCTTGCCCTTGGAATAGATCTGATGCGTGACGAGGGTAAGCTTCCCCCGGCTGGTGGCGTCAAGTTCGATACAGCGGAGGAAAAGGAGCGACAACTCCGCAAGGAATGGACTGAGCTGAAGAAGGGAGCTGACGCCGATTACCACGGGAATCAGGTCCAGTCGGCAGAAAACGCACGTAAAAGGGGTCTGGAGAACACGATCAATGATCTCGTGACGGAAATCGTGGATAGAGAGAAGATCGTCAAGAACAAGCTGGCTCTGAGGGAAGATGCGGAGTATCTGGCTCTTGTACGGCTCCGTGACAGGCTCTTGAAGGAACATGCAACAGTCTTCGAGCCAGTTGTCAAGACCGAAGCAGAGAAGGAGGCAGACGCCTACAAACGGGCAATGGCCGAGATCGAGCGGCTGGAGGAGGCTCTGACCGAGGACAAAGACCCCAGAAGGGCCAAAACCAAGATCGAGAGCAACCGGCTCACAGCGGCCCGGGAGCGGCTGGCTGAACTCAGGGAAGACGTTGCCGAACGGTGGCCGACTCCTCCCAAGGTACTGACCGACGAACAGCGGATCAAAAACACTTCCAAGGGTCTGGATCGCTCTATCGCTTTGCTGGAGGAAGATCTGGCAAGGAAGGATTACGCACCGAAAGAGACGAAAAAGGTTGATGCGCCACATCTTACCCTTAAAAGGATTCACCTGAAGAACCTAAGGGCCCAAAAAGAGGCGTTATGGGACAATTCCCCACAGAAGAAAGCCCGTGATGATGCTGCTTACCTAATGAGTCTGGTCAAGCGGCTGAAGCTCTTAAAAGAACGTGAGGACCGTGGAGATTTCCAACCGAAGAAGCAAAAGGAACGGTATCTTTCCCCCGAAGCTCTGGATATCCAGTACCAGATCGACTTGGTCTATGATCGCTTCAAGGAGATGCGAAGGGAACAAGAGATCCTGAATTACTCGATACCCGGCAAGGTGTGGGAGGTTGGCATCAAGCGACCACTGAACACGATGCGGTCGATCTGGACCTCTGTTGACTGGTCTGCTGTCCTCCGGCAGGGCGGTCTGGTCATGGCCGGTCACCCGGTTCTGGCTGCTGGCGCCCTTCCTGATATGTTCAAGGCTACCTTCTCGAATAAGGACCACAAAGCGGCCTTTGAACGGCTCAGGAACAGGGAAAACGCACCGCTTTACCGGCGATTTAAGCTGGCTATCACCCTGACCGAAGGTGCTATCGAACGACAGGAAGAAGCCTATCTCGGGTCTGACTGGATTAAGAAGGTTCCGGGCATCGGAGCGGTGGTTGCAGGATCCGAACGGGCTTATGTCACCTACCTGAACGTCCTCCGGGCTGATCTGTTCGATCAGATGTTCGCTACCCTTTCAAGGGATGGGACTGTCACCCGGGCTGAAGGTGAAGTGATCGCCAACTACGTCAACGTGGTGACCGGGCGAGGAAGTCTGTCATGGGGAGCTGAAAAGCACATCCCCAAAGCTGCGATACTGGAAAATGCGGCTGTTCCGATGGCTACCCTCTTCTTCAGTCCAAGACTTGTAATGAGTAGATTTCAGACTGTTCTCGGACAACCTCTCTGGCACGGGCTTGGAGCCAAGGGGTTCGAGGCTGGCAGGGCCCGGAAGCTTGTAGCCAAGGAATATGGCCGGATGCTGGCCGGTCTGGGAACGATGTACGCTTCCTTGAGCCTGTTTATCAGCATGATGTGGGACGACGACGACCCCGACAAGCCTTATATCGAGTGGAGCCCGTATTCCAGTGACTTCGGTAAACTGGTGATCGGACATTCCCGGGTCGATCTATTGGCCGGGTTGAGCCAGACTATTGTCTTCCTCCAGAAGATCACCCCACAGGAAGCCACTTTCGGCCTTACACAGAAGAAAAAGCTTCAAAGTGGAGCAATTGCAGACCTCCGAGAGCCTCTTGGAGCGATGGACCCGGACGTTTGGGGAGAGATGGTCCGGTTCGGTCGAGGAAAGTTCGCACCGGCGATATCCACTGGTTTGGACGTTGTAACAGGCCGGGATATCTTTGGACGAAAGATAGAGGCGATTGATTACCCGGGTCGAGTCCTGCTGCCACTGGTGATGCGGGAAGCCTACGAGGCGTCGATGGCACAGGGCCTTCCCAAGGGAGCGGCCTTCACGATGCTGGCCGTCTTCGGGCTTGGCGTGAACTCCTACGGCCACGAAGTACCCCCCACAGAAGCGGATCGTAACAAGCGATTAGAGCAGTTGCGGCAAGAAATTTTCTCTCAGCCAAAATATTCTGAAAAAGAAGAACTCATGGATTTGCGTGATCCGGGTAGTGGTACTCAGCGGTACTTAAACCGTGTGGAGCGGCAGGGTTACGAGATGCGAGACGCATTAAAAGAGTACCAGAGATTGGCGGGAATCAAGTATCCGAACTGGATGCAGAAAGAAAAGCCAAGAAATTAACTTGACATTATTCTTCGATTGTGCATAATCCGAGGAATGAGATACACGCTAAACAATACTGAAATAATCCTGTGGAGTCGCAACAATTGGCTTGCGGTATCAAGCAGGTTATATAGAAGCGACAACCGAACAAATATTAGCGTGTTTCTCATGGTTGTCGTTTCTTTTTTTCTTGATAGCCCACTTCTATCGTTATCGCTCCAATCACGGATTGAGAAAAGTGGTAGCTGTACGCGCCCAGCTTCGTTCCGGCGCATCCCCAGTCGTCGAAGGAATTATGCCGCCCTATCCTTCGCCACGCCTATTCTGGCGTGTACTCTTCGTCATCAGGTAGTAGTTGGCCTCGGGACCAGCACAATGGTTTAGTGATGACCGGTCAAGCGAAGACTCAGCCGAGAGCCAAGCCTGACTGCCCTGCTTCGGTGGGGCGGTATGCTCAGATCTAACCAAAAGCCAAGCGGCTACAAACTTTACACAAAGGAGAAAACGATGCCTCGTGAAAGAATAGCAACAGTGCTGGTCGAAGACGAAGTGTGGGACTTGTTCGATGTCCGGTTGACGGGATTTGAGTGTTGCGGTTACAGGGTTGCTGTATTGATCCCAGAGTCTTCCCGGCCAGCCGACACAAGTTTCGCAATGGCGATAATAAAAGACAGAATCGAAAGCCACATGAAAAGCGTATTTCCTCTGTGGAAAAATGACGGCAACCCAGAAACTACATAATGTAAACTTTAGACTACACCCCTGTCAGTCCAGTAAAGGTATTATGTAAAAATTAGACAAATGAGCTTGACAAGGACTGTGGAAAAGATAGAATAGAGGCTCAAGAAAGAAAAAAGCCTCGTAGGACCGGTTAAAACCTACGAGGCCGAATCGGGATGTCAGTAAAAACCTGACTGGGTTACCCTGAGAACTCATTATCTGCATCCCTAAGCGGTTCGTCAAGTTAAAATTAGGAGATTGTAGTGCAGAAACGGGAAAAAAAACGGTTATCTCGACCCCAAATATGCTATTTGAGGGTTTTCCCACACCAGCGACACGGTATTCCTGTGCGCTAACACTACTCATTTACGGAGAGAAACATGATCGAAAAGTTGATTTTAGAGGACATCGAAACCACCGGCTTGCAGATGCGAGCTGAAATGGACGTTGAACTCATCGAGGAGTATTTTCAGTGGTTGGATACCCACCCAAACGACGACATGGTTGCTGTGTCGGCCTGTTTCGATGGTGATTCTTACTACATGTGGGATGGATTCCACAGGCTGGCCGCATACGACAAGGCCGGTCGTGGGCTTATTCCCTGCCAAGTAGAGAAGGGGAGTAGAGACGAAGCCCTTGTCAAAGCCCTCGGAGCGAACGAGAGGCACGGTAGGCGTCGAAGCGACTTGGACAAGCGACACTCGGTCGAAGTTGCTATCGACCTGTTCAAAGAGAACGTCGAGGACATTTCCAACGCCTGTTGCGTCTCGACCAGTCTCGTTTACAAGATCCTTAAAGAAAAGGAGCTATCCGGTGAAAGGCAAAAGAGGAAAAAGCTTGACATCGCCAAAGAGGCGTTGCAAAGCGGCGAGTACGAAGGGCTCTCACTCGAAGAAGTTGCAGAAGCGATCGGGTGTAGCCGTGCGACTGTTGCCCAAGCGGCTAAAGAACTGAAGCTTGGCATCGAGGGTAAGAAGCCGGACGAAGAACCCGTCGTCGAAGGGTTCAACCTTCCGAAATGCAGGAAGAACGTCGAAAAGTCGGTTGGTGCTGCAACCCGGGCGGTAGATGACTACTTCAACGGGACGGGCGCCACTGGCAGCAAAAAGCACAACGGAGTGATCAAGGCTTTTAATTACATAATGGAAACAATATTCGGTGCAAGGAAAAGCCCGGCTCCTGAAAAGGCGAAAAACACCATGCCGAAGCCGAAGACCGTCAAGAAGGGATCAGCTCCCTTGAAGCCGATCAAAAAGAAAGAGCCCGTCCCCGTAGACGACGAGGACGATTACGACTTGTAAGGAAGCACACCGGTATTATGCGACCGGCGTGTTGTATAGGTAGGGTAATAGGGGGCTTCACTCGTTGTGCGGCCCCCGCCTACCAACCAGAAAGCGAGGCTACCGATGACACCGATGACACCAATTGAAGCGTTGGAAGCACTGCAAGACAACCCGTATAACGACAAAGCGGAGGCTGTTGTACGTAAGGCACTGGAAAATGCCTACCACCCAGACAGGCTAATTATTGACCGACATGAGCTTAATCGCTTCAAAGGAATGATTTCTCGTGAGAAGTTCAACAAAACTGTCGTTGCTGCACAGAAGTTGCTCAAGGAACACGAGCGGCTGATCGTGTTGTGCAAAAAACGATTTCCATACCACTTCGATAGCGACGATGATTATACAGATAGTGACTTGTGTAACGCACAGAGAGGGATTATTGAGCTGATTAAAGAAAGCGAGGCTACCGATGTCACCGATTGAACTCACGGCAGCAAGCGAACTACGGGAAAGGCATAAGCGGACATGCCGAAGCTTGCATGACAAAATCGACCGGCTCAAAGAAGACAATAAGCGCCTTCGCAAGAAGCTGGAAGACTTCGAGCGGCTGAAGGAGGCGGCTGCAAACTTTCTCGCCAGCCGAGACATTGCGGCAACCGTCGAGTCTGCGAGAAATCAAGACATGGCCTTTGGCGACGAAGTTCCAGACTACCGTGAAGACTGTGAGCGTATCGTAAAAGTGGCTGATACTCTCGAAGCCGCATTAAAAGAAAGCGAGGAAACCGATGACACCTGAACAAACTCTGGAAAGAGTTGATGGACATGTTGCTGAACACGTTGCTGAGACTAGCGATTACGTCTGTCCGTTGTGTGATGGCGTTGCCGCCTACCCCGGCAAAGAGATGCACATGGGGTGTGAGTTCGCTCTTTTGTACAAGACACTGGAAGACTTCGAGCGGCTGAAGGAACTTGTTAGCCGTGCTGATTTTCAGTGCAGCTTAGGGGACGCGATAGAAATGGCACACATCTGCAAAGAAAGCGAGGATACCAATGGCTGAGAGAAAACCCATAAGGGAGATGACCGATATTGAGCGACTAAGGCATTGTGCTGCGGATTATGGTCGTTACTGCATTTCAGACGGGGTTTTCCTATTGAAGATAGCTAAAGACTTCGAGCGGCTGAAGGAACTTTGCCTCGATAAGGTCGAAGGCAGGGTAAATTGCCCTGATAACTGGATGGAATGGAACAAGGAGGTTTCAGCCATCTGCAAAGAAAGCGAGGATAACGATGACTGACGCAGACAAGGCTTTCGAGGCTCTCATAGCCCAAGCACTTCGAGTGTGTAAGACCTGCGAGTTTCGGATCGGAGGCGGTTGCTTTCTGCCGTGGCACAAAGAGCAAGAGTTCGACGACAA
>PJEL010000716.1_pt1 | contig 37877 bp, 31 predicted proteins | sample 1853271 | NCBI WGS metagenome assembly PJEL01 (sample SAMN08108733, study PRJNA415343) | Invertebrate metagenome, whole genome shotgun sequencing project. | host: Globobulimina | place: Sweden: Gullmar Fjord | collected 2015-08
GCTCTTTCTCATATACCTGATAAACTAGTCGATGCTGTATATTGATTCTTCTGGAGTATGCCCCTGATAAGTCACCAATTAATTTCTCATATGGTGGAGGGTTCTGGAAGGGATTTTCTTTTATAATTGCAAGTAATTTTTCGGCCTTTGGTTTCAGGCTTGCACGGGCTAATTTCTTTGCGTCCTTTTGGGCCTGTTTGGTAAAAATTAGCTCCCAACTCACCAGTCCAGTTCCTTTTTGCAATTTGCTATATCTTCGGTCAATCCATTTTTGATTGATTCTCTCATGCCAGGAATAGAGAGAAGATATAGCGTTTCTGAAATTGCATTCCAGTCTTCCTCGGAAACTAAAACTGCATTTGCCCTTTTTCCTGTAATTACTATGGGCTGGTGCGATGTTGCGGCTTCGTCAATAAGACTATATAATTTTGAACGTGCTTCTGTGGCATTAAGTATATTCATTTTGACACCTCCTGTATATAATACATAACGTACGTGTTTGCGTTCGGAATGTCAAGTTTATTTGGTTTAGACATAACAAGTTATTATCCAGAAACTGGATATCATTCAAATTTAAATAGGTTAGAGTGGTATTCCCAACCAGATAATCCATTTTCTAACTGGATATCATGTAATATGCGTGTGATATCCGGTTTCTTGATATCTTGGCAATGTTTTAATTTAACATTTCAACTGGCAGTTCTATTCAGTTGAGAAAAGCCGGAACTTTATATTATTCCTGATAGCCCTCTGAAATTGTACGGTTTTCAATTAATCACAAATGAGAAAATTTTCAAATAGGTAGAATTACCTATTTGGGGACTATTTCAAAAAATTATTTTAAGAGAGATTCAGTGACAAGGTCTACCACAGGAAAAAATCACAATTTTACCTTCTTCCTGGGAATCCCTATTCTACCCATTTATAATTCAATGACAATACAAGATATTCAGTAGGATATGAGCAATTCTGTTCGTTTTTTTGCTCGGTTCTTTTTTTGGGTTGCTACGGAGTATTTAAGCTGGATTTCGTCTATGTGGAAGTCTTTGAAAAAAGTTCCTATTTGTGGGCAGTCGTTGAGCGGTCATGAGGAAATGACCGTTGATGTTTTTTAGGATGTTGGCCAAGTCGACGAAGACCTGATCCACGAAGTCGTGATTATAGCCGGGTATATTATAATAAGATGGATCGAGGAAAAATAGAATGAGTTTGCGGAAGTCCTGGCATTCTATTGTTACTCTGGAGATTCGCTGCCAAGCTTGTTCCAATGTGGTTTGCAAGGTGAGAAAATTTAGTTTTGGTGGACCAGTTGCCTGTCGAGAATTTTCTTCAGCATGTAACTCTTAACAATAACAACGTCCGTTTCATGGCAATAGTACGTTATATTACCGAACGAAAAACAGCCCAAAAAAAGCGTGAAAAATTAATCGAAAAGCTTCGATCTGCCTTAACAGAAATTAAAACATTAAGAGACATTTTGCCTATCTGCTGTATATGTCGGCTATTTCGGGATGACGCAGAAGTTGAACAAGGAAAAGGAGAGTGGATGAAAGTAGATAAATTTGTCATTGAAAAAACTGACGATCAAGAATCCAATGGTTATTGTCCCCAATGTTGTAAGAAAGCGATGCAAGACATCTGATTTTATTCTAATGTCACATTAAAGGAATTAAGCATTTTCTGAATTGAAGATAGCTTGCCAGTACTACCCAGATAACAATCTAGGCTGAAGTTTGGGAATTATCTTTGGCATAGATAAACAACGAAAAAGCTTATGCAAGTCCTCAACCAGACACTACTGAAAATATACAGTTAATACACAAAAAATTGTCCCATTATTTTTTTAAGAAAGGATAGGGTATGTTGACAGCAGTCATTGAAAATCAAGAACAGTTTTTAAACAGTTTTATCGTGTGAAAAAGTCTCCGTACTTACACATGGTGGTTAGGTGACCTTACAAAGAAAACCAGCAAAATTTAAAAAAACAAGGTGCTATAACTCTCTCTTATCAAGTACCCGTTTGGCTTTCCCTTCAAATCGTTCCAGGCTTCTTTCCTCTACAAGTTTGACCTGAACCCCTATGCCAAGCTCTGAAGACAATTTTGCCTTAATCAAATCAACCATACCACGTTGTTTTTTCATTTGATCAAAAAAGATTGATTCCACTACCTCAACAAGAACTGTCACCTTGTCAGAATGACCATCACGCTCAACAATAATCTGGTAATGCGGTTCTGTTCCTTCTATTTCAAAAAGCACCTTTTCAATTTGAATGGGGAAAACATTCACCCCCTTGATGATAAGCATATCATCTGAACGTCCTATAATACGCTGCATCCTGGTAAAAGTACGACCGCATGGACATGGTTCTGGAATAAATCGAGTCAGGTCTCTGGTTCGGTAACGAATCATGGGAAAGGCTTCTTTAGTAAGGGTTGTAATTACCAATTCACCTATCTCACCAGATTCTACGGGTTCCAGAGTATCTGGATCAATTATCTCAGCAAGAAAATGGTCTTCATTGATATGCAGGCCATTTAGTTCTAAACATTCGCCAGCAACCCCTGGTCCCATAATTTCAGACAAACCATAATTATCAGTGGCGCGTATTCCAAGTTTTTCATGAATCTCATTGCGCATTGCCTCTGACCAGGGCTCTGCGCCAAACAAACCGACTCGCAAAGACGTACCATTTGGATTAATCCCCATTTTCATCATAGTGTCAGCAATAATTAAAGCATAACTTGGAGTGCAAACCAGAGCAGATGTTCTGAAATCCTGCATTATCTGAATCTGCCTTTTGGTATTGCCAGCTGAAATGGGAATTACAGATGCACCCAACAGCTCTGCACCATAGTGGAGGCCGAAACCGCCAGTAAAAAGACCATATCCAAAAGCAATCTGAATGACGTCTTCTTTGGTAACTCCTGCTCCGGTAAGAATCCTGGCTACAAGATTTGACCATCTGTTGATATCATTTTTGCTATAACCAACTACAGTTGCAAGACCGGTGGTACCGGATGAAGAGTGAACACGAACCACATCACGCAATGGTACAGCAAAAAGACCATATGGGTAATTATCCCTTAAGTCCTGCTTGGTGGTGAAAGGTAGACTGCGGAGGTCCTCCAGGGATCGAAAGGAATCATAATTAACCTTCAATTCCTCAAATTTCTTGCGGTAAAAAGGAACATGGGTTCCAACTCGATACAGGGTTGACTGCAATCGCTCAAGCTGTAACTGCTCAAGGTCACCTCTGGACAAACATTCTTTTTCCTGTTCCCAATACATAGCCACGTATACTGTAAAATTTATAAAATTCGCTTCCTGCCTGAAGACCAATCTTGTCTTCAAGAAATAAGACTAAATCCAAAAATAAGACTGCACCATTAACAACAGCAAAGTAGCAGTTAATATCAAAGCTTTAATCCCTACTGAATCTTCTCTCTTCCCAAATACGCTCGTTGAACATCACTGTTGGCAAGAAGCTCATCAGCTGGTCCCTGCAGTATGACTTTTCCCGTTTCCAGCACATAGCCCCTGTCACCAATAGCCAAAGCTGCCCTGGCGTTTTGCTCAACAAGCAACACTGTATTTCCTTTATCTCGCAGATGTACAATCACTTGAAAAATATCCCGAACAACCAGTGGTGCAAGACCGGTTGAAGGCTCATCCATCATTACTAATCTTGGCTTTGACATTAATGCCCGCGCCATTGCCAACATTTGTTGTTCCCCACCAGAAAGCGTGCCAGCAAGTTGCTCTTTACGCTCCTTTAAGACAGGAAATAGATCATACTGATGCCCAAGCTCCTTCATTACAGCATTTTTCCCTTCTCTCCCCTGCAGAGCATACCCACCAAGTATAAGATTTTCTTCTACCGACATAGTCGCAAAAACCTGACGCCCTTCCGGAACAAGGACACAACCATTGGCAACAATTTTCTGGGCTGATACCTTGCGGCAATCCTGTCCCAAGAACTCAACAGATCCTGTTGTTGGCCTCATCAATGCAGCTATAGTGTTGAGCATAGTTGTCTTTCCAGCACCATTTGCGCCAATCATGACAACAATTTCCCCACTATCAACATGCAGAGAAATATTCTTAAGTACTCGCAGCTTTCCATAACCTGCATCAAGATTTCTTATTCTCAACATCTTTTTCTACCAGAACGCGGTGAGTATGAACGACTAGGAAACAGATTCATCATCTTCACCCAAATAAATTTTAATAACTTCCTTATTCTTTTGAATGGCTACCGGGATATCTTCTGCGATCTTTTCACCAAAACTCAGGACTACAATCTCATCGGAAATATCCATGACCAAAGACATATCATGCTCAACCAATAGGACTGTTACCCCCATTTCTCTTATCCGCATTATCAGTCGACCGACTTCTGCAGTTTCATAAATATTCAGACCAGCTGCAGGTTCATCAAGAAGTAATAATTGAGGTTCAGTTGCCAACGCTCTTGCCAATTCCACAGCACGCTGTTGACCAAATGCAAGACTGGACGCATCAACATCTGCAAATTCAGCTATTTCCAGCAAGTCGAGCAATTCAATTGATTTTTGACGAATATTTTTTTCTTCCTGCCACGTCTTCGGGCCAGGAAACATCCCTGATAAAAAACCGGCATTACTGCAGACATGACGACCAACCATTACATTTTCAAGAGTAGTCATGCCATGGAATAATTTGATGTTCTGGAATGTCCGCGACATTCCAAGAGATGCAATTTCATGTGGTTTTTTACCGAGAATATCCTTTCCCTGAAATCGTATAACTCCAGATGAAGCCGGAAGATTTCCCGCTATCAAGTTAAACAAAGTGGTTTTTCCAGCACCATTAGGTCCTATAACTGCCTTGACAGCCCCTTTGTCTACCTTAAAACTCACATCATTGACAGCTTTCAAGCCGCCAAATTTTTTATGTACGCCTTCCAATTCAAGCATCTGAACATCTAACCATCAATTCTTGGTTGTAGTTTTATTACTGGCAAAAAAATTCCTGATTTTAATACTTAAGATACCTTCCGGTGCAAAAAGCATGATAACGATCAGAATAATGCCAAAGATAGCATCATCATAAGAGCCAAATACACCTCTGAGAGAGAGAAAAGAAAGACTCATCCCCATTATCAATACGCCCCAAAGATTAGCCATGCCACCAACAGCAACCAGGGCAACATATCGTACCGACTTCATCACCGAAGCTTCAGAAGGTCCTATTCCACCATTATAATGAGTCAAAAAAACTCCGGCAAGGGCCGCAAAAACAGCACTTATGACAAATACAGCTAATTTAAATTTAGCAGTATCAATCCCCATAGCCTCTGCAGCCTCCTCTGAGCCATGAATTGAACGCAAAGCACGACCAACACGAGAATTGATGAGGTTAAGCAGTAATATCAGGCATAAAATCAACAAACAACAGGCGATATAATAATTCTGAATTCGACCATCAAAGTCACCACTTACTGAGAGTGGTCCAATACCGGCAATTTCAGGGATAAGTGTAAAGGCCGGAACCTCTGAAATACCGTCTGCCTCTCCAAAATATTCACATCCCAGGACAGTACGATAAATGATAATTCCAAAACCCAAAGTGGCCATTGCCAAATAATGACCCTTTAATTTTAACACTGGAATGCCAAGTACATAGGCAATAAAAGCAGCCACTAACAGGGCTATGATGCATGCTGCCCAGGGAGTTACAACGAGTAGCTCTTCGCCATACAGATCCTGAACAGAGCTTAACATACCAGCAGTATTTAAAAAATTTACAAATATGTTTTCCTTGAGCTGCAACAGATTATGGGTTGTCAATGACGCTGAAAGGTATCCACCAATGGCAAAAAAACCAGCATGTCCGATGGATATCTGTCCTGCATAACCCATAAGCACAGAAAGTCCTACAATCACCAATACGTAGTAAGCAGACATGGTCAACTGAGTTAAATAGTACTGGGTTGCAGTCAGACTGGTTACAACTTGTACTCCAATTACCAGTGCCAGAAGAATACCAATAGATATTATTTTTTGTGCCATGCTAAAACTCTTTTAATCGTGCTGCTTCACTGCTGCCAAAAATACCGTGAGGCCGAACAAATAAGATAACTAATAGAATTGAGATAGCGATGACATCCTGAAAAGCCAGTGGCAACACAGAAACACTGAAGGCTTCAATAATCCCAAGCAGAAGGCCAGCTGCAAGTGCCCCCATAGAGTTTCCCAAGCCTCCAAGAATGGCCACCGTAAATCCCTTAATGGCCAGTCCCGTACCAATATCATACTGGGTATAGGTAATTGGAGACATAACACAACCTGCCAATGCACCAATACCAGCACTGAGCATAAATGAAAAAGTAACCATATTACGTGTATTTATCCCACAGAGTATTGCTGCTCTGCGATTAGCACTACAGGCACGCATCTCTCTGCCCAGTGGTGTGACCTTGAAAAAAACGGACAAAGCGACAACCATGACGGAACAAACCCCTATAACATACAGAACCTGGGGAGATATTCTTACACTGCTAAAAGAGATGCTCGTAATTTCATTGCCGTAAAAATAAGGCAGAGAACGAATGGATTCGCCCCAGATATGAAGTGCGCATTCACGGACTAAAATGGAGATGCCAATGGTGATAATAATCATACGCAGCACAGAAGGGCTTTCCAGCCAACGAATAAAAACAATCTCAATAAGTGCGCCAATGATCATGGTAAGAATGACAGCAATCGCAATTGCCAGTGGTAATGGCATGTAAGAAAGCAAAGAAATAGAGATCATGCCGCCAAGCATGACAAATTCACCTTGAGAAAAATTAATTATCCCTGTGGTATTATAGATAATATTGAAACCGATAGCCACAATACCATATATGATACCATATGAAATACCGGCAATAAGATATTGAAAAAAAAGATCTGTTGTCATTGGATATGCATCAGGTATCCGGCATTAGATAAGAACAATGTCTTGTACAAACTGTCCTCAGTACCAAAGCCGGCTAAGGTCGAAAAATTAAACATGACTCATCTTGAATCGCATTTAATTAATGATCAGAAAAAAATCATCAATTAAATGCCAAAAAAAACGGGCAGAAAACACTGCCCGTTTCAATCAAGGATTTATATTATTTATATTCCACAAATTTACCGTCTTTAACGGTCAACATCACAAAAGAACTCATACCAAGTCCATTATGATCTTCAGCAGAAAAATTGAACACACCACCGGTTCCTGGGAAATTCTTAAGATTCTCAATTGCATCCCGAACTTTTTCTTTATCAGCACCAGCTATTTCAATGGCTTTTACAAGAATTTTAAAAGCATCATAGGCATGCCCACCAAAAGTGGAAGCTTTCTCATTAAATTTCGACTCATAATTATTCAAGTAATCCAATAATAATGCTTTTTGAGAATTTGAGTCTGGTAATGAATTAGCTACGAGCAGTCTACCGGCAGGAAAAATAATTCCTTCAGCAGCAGCTCCGGCTGCTTCAACATATTTGATATTGCCAAAGCCATGACTTTGAAAAAGAGGTACATCCCAACCAGCCTGACGCATATTTTTAGCTATTATCGCCTGGGCTGGAACAATCGACCAGTTAACCACAGCTTGAATATCTTTTTTGGCCATCAATTTGGTAACCAGAGCAGAAAGATCAGTTGATTTTTTATCATATGTTTCTGCTGCAACTACTTCCAGTCCAAACTCGGGAGCTATCTTTAAAAGCTGACCTTTACCGGCTTTTCCAAAACCTGTATTTCCAGCAACAACTGCTATTTTCTTCAGACCCAGTTTTTTAATCTCACCATAGATCTTTTTTACCGCAAAAGAATCTTTCTGGGGTGTTTTAAAAACATATTTTGCCACAGGATTTACAATAACTTCAGCGGCGGCACAGGAGATCAGAGGAGTTTTTCCCTGCTCAACTATTTTCTTTATTTTCATGGTCTCGCCACTGGTGGATGGTCCCAGTATTGCGAACACCTTTTCTTCTTCAATGAGCTGTTTGGTGAAAGAAATCGCTTTTTCAGGATTTGCACCAGAGTCTTTAATAATCAACTCGATTTTATGACCATTAACACCGCCTTTGGCGTTCAATTCATCAGCCAGCATTTGAAGAGTTCTGGCTTCAGGAGCGCCTAGGAAAGATGCAGGACCAGTTACAGCTAGAATAGCACCAACTTTTATAGGTTCTGAATCAGCGTGAGCAGCTTGAATCCCAGGCGTAGCAAACAAACAAAACGCCGCGACACCCAGCACAAATTTTGGAAAAATATTTTTCACCATATACCTCCTGTTGCTAATTTACAGGTTCATCAGAGAATATGCCTCAAGCAACTCTCATTTTCAATGAACCCTTGAAATTGTCCACTAAGGCCTCCAGGTACTGCTTGCTGAAAGCATGCAAGAAACCAGTACACTACAAAAACCTTATCTCCTCTCCAGGTACATAAAACAGCGCGACGGTATCAGGTTTTATTCCCAGACTAAAACCATGTATGAAAAACCTGATCCTTATCAACCAGTTGATGTATTATCATACAGGCATAACCAGCGACTCTTGTCTCTCATCACTGATAGTCAAAGTGCAAAAAAATGATAGTCTGCTGACACAAACTACTTTTCAGTTCTATATAGTTTTCTTAAATTTCACAAACCTGTTCCCCGGTTAGAATAGTAAAACCGGATTGACTCAAGGCTTCAATACCTTTGTCCATATCATTAAAACGAAAAATTAAAACAGCATTTCCGCCATGCTTGTTTACAAAGGCATACATATATTCCACATTTAGGCCCGCGAGTTCAACACTTTTCAAAACCGTAGCCAGGCCACCAGGTTGATCAGGAACCTCAACGGCAATAACGTTGGTCTTACCAACAGTAAAACCATTGGTTTTTAAAGTTTCCTTTGCTTTATCAACTTTATCAACTATCAAACGGAGAATGCCAAAATCTGCGGTATCTGCAACCGACAATGCCCGAATATTGATATCTTTTTCAGCGAGGATACTTGTAATTTCCGCCAGTCGACCTGATTTGTTTTCCAGAAAAACCGCTATCTGTTCCACTCTCATAGCTTGCTCCTCCCTCTATCCGGAAAATCCGGAAGTGAAAAATGTTATAAATGAAGAATTCATTTAGTCAAAAAAGTACATCAGGTTACAGTTCTCTGTTATCAATCACTCGCTGTGCTTTCCCTTCACTTCTTTGAATAGTTCGGGGTTCAACCAGTTTCACACTACAGCTCACTCCCAGCAGATCTTTGACTTCGCGCTGTATTCGCTTTGTCAGGTTCTCTAGTACTTTTACTTCATCAGAGAAAACCGAGTCGCTGACTTCGACCATTACCTTCATGGTATCCATTGAGCCTTGACGATTCACTTCAATTTGATAATGTGGCTCAACTCCATCAATTCCAACCAAAACATGTTCCACCTGAGAAGGAAAAACATTAACACCTCTGATGATCAACATATCATCAGTACGTCCTGTTATCTTCTCCATACGCACCAATGTTCTTCCACAAGCACAGGTCTCGGGAATAAGACGGGAAATGTCTTTAGTACGATACCGAATAATTGGAAATGCCTCCTTGGTCAAAGTTGTGAATACCAACTCTCCGGCCTCACCAAACGGCAATGGTTCAAAGGTATCCGGATCAACTATTTCAGGCAGAAAATGATCCTCAAAAACATGCATCCCATGATCAGACTCAAGGCACTGCATGGCAACACCAGGACCTATCACCTCACTAAGACCATAAATGTCAAGGGCACGAATACCAAGTTTCTGCTCAACCTCCTCTTTCATGTTCTCACTCCAGGGTTCAGCACCATGAATGCCAACCCTGAGTTGCAGGTCATCAAGTGAAACACCTAAGTCTTCTATTGTTTCAGCAAGATTCAAAGCGTAAGAAGGAGTGCTCAACAAGACCGAAGAACCAAAATCCTGCATGATTGTAATCTGTCTTTTGGTGTTACCACCTGATACAGGGATAACTGTTGCACCCAGTCGTTCCACACCATAATGTGCACCCAGACCACCAGTAAACAAACCATACCCGTAGGCATTATGAACCATATCTCCGCGAGTCACACCAGCAAAAGAAAGAGCCCTTGCCATGACATCCGCCCAAGTTCTGATATCTGCTTCTGTATAACCAACTACAGTTGGCTTTCCTGTGGTACCAGAAGAGGCATGCACCCTGACAATATCCTCCATATCAACTGTAAACAGACCGAAAGGGTAATTATCACGAAGATCATCCTTGGTTGTAAAGGGCAATTTACGAAGATCTTGAAGACTTTGAATATCATCAGGCTTAATACCGGCTTCATTCATTTTCTCACGGTAGGGAGCCACTTTTTCATATACTCTTTTGACCAGTTTCTTCAACCTGCTCAACTGAATGGTTTCAAGTCCAGTCCGGGGTAGAGTAACAATTTCCTCGTCAACCCAATTCATCTATTTCTCCAAAATTCATTTATTCTCATAAATCTTAAACATTTGCCAGATCACGCCCTATAGAAAATGCTTTTTTATTTACTTCGCGAAACTGTTGTTTAACTCTTGATTCAAGCACTTCCACAAACAATGCCTCATCAATATTTAAAAATCGTGACATTGCACCAACCATAACAATATTGGCAGTTCTCAAATTCCCAGCTTCCTGCGCAGCTGCAAAGGCATCTATTTCAACGACTTTGATATCACGACTTGTAAGTTCTTCAAGAACCGTCTCTGGATACAGAGCTTTACCGGTTGCAACAGACGGAGGCAAAATCTGCTGAGAATTAACTACCACCACACTATCTTTATGCAAGTACGGCAAATACCTGGCTGCTTCAAGTTTTTCAAAGGCAACTTGAATATCAGCTTTACCCAGTTCAATTAAGGGAGAAAAAACCCTTTCCCCATACCGTAAATGGGCGACCACTGAACCACCTCTTTGGGCCATACCATGAACTTCACTTTTTTTTGCATCAAATCCGGCACCGAGCAGCGCATAGGCTGTCACCTCACTGGCAAGCAGGATACCCTGACCACCAACGCCGGAAAAAAGAATATTTCCACCCGACTGCATCAGTTTTCCTCCTTTTTAGTAATTGCCTCAAACTTGCAAAGTGATGCGCATTGACCACAACCATTACACTGCACTTCATTTATTCTGGCAAATCCCTTTTGTTTTTCTTTATAACCGCGGGACACAGCTTCTTCTTTAGTCATTGGTTGCCAACTTATTGCAGGGCAGCCGATCTTGACACAGGCCATACAGCCCGCACAATTATCAATATTGGTAAAATAAACTGGTTTTTTCCTCTTAATTTCCTCAGGAAGCAATACACAAGGTGCTCTACTTATGACAACATTGGTTTCAGGCCTTGCAATTTCTTCTTTTAATACCTTTCTGGTTGCTTCTAAATCATGAGGATTGACTACCACAACACGCTTGACACCAATTGCCTTACATAACGTCTCAAGATTAATAGCATTGGCAGCCTCGCCTTTTATATTGGCACCAGAAGCAGGATTATTTTGATGGCCAGTCATGGCGGTGATTCGATTATCAACTATAATAACAGTAGCGTAACTATCATTATAAACAGAATTTATCAAACCAGTGATACCTGAATGAATAAACGTTGAGTCACCCAACACTGCGACGACTTTTCCTTCACCCTCTTTTTTCAAAGCTTTTGCCATACCATGAGCAACTGTAACAGATGCCCCCATGCAGACACAGGAATCCATAGCAGACAAAGGTGGCAAAAAGCCCAATGTATAACAGCCAATATCACCTGAAACAAAGACATCCTTCATTCGAGAAAGTCCATAAAAAAGACCACGGTGTGGACATCCTGCACACATGTTCGGTGGACGCATTGGCAATTCAAGAGGGGTAAAAGTTTCTTGAATAGTCTCAGGAGCAATAGATTTTCTGACAATAAATGAATTTAATTCACCCTGAGAGGGTATCAACTCTTTACCTTTACAGGTAATTCCCATTGCCTTGATATGTGTTTCCAGAAATGGATCAAGCTCTTCAACAATTATAAGTTCTTCCACACTGTCAGCAAACTGTCGTATTTTTTGTTCAGGAAGAGGCCAAACCATACCCAATTTAAAAACTGGCTCACCTGGAAACGATTCTTTGACATAGTTGTAGGAAGTTCCAGAAGTCAAAAAACCTCTTTTGCCTGTACCTGTTTCCACACAATTTTCTAAAAGCACCTCTGCTTTCTCACGAAGGGTGGCCATTCGTGTTTCCACAACACCTCTTCGAACCCTGGCATTACCTGGCAACATAACAAATTTTGCAGGCATCTTCTCAATGGTGGCAGTTGCGGGCTCGATTTTTTCCCCTTTGGTGACAACTCCTTTCACATGAGCAATCCGGGTGGTTATTCTAAATAGAACCGGCGTGTCAAGCTCTTCACTTAACTCAAAAGCGAGCTTTAACATTTCCTTGGCTTCCGCAGGGTCCGAAGGCTCGAGCATAGGCAGTTTTGCAGCAAATGCGTAATTCCTATTATCCTGCTCATTCTGGGAGGAATGCATTTCAGGATCATCAGCTGTTAAGACAACCAATCCACCTCTTCCCCCTGTATACGATGCCGTAAAAAGTGGGTCAGCAGCGACATTCATGCCTACATGCTTCATGGTAGCAAGAGCTCTGACACCTGTGAAACTGGCCCCTATTGCAACTTCAAGCCCAACTTTCTCATTGGGTGCCCACTCGGTGTACACTCCATCATAAGTAGAGAGATTTTCCATAATCTCTGTTGATGGAGTCCCTGGATATCCGGAAGCAACTGCAACTCCGGCCTCCCAGGCTCCAAGAGCTATTGCTTCATTCCCCGACAACCAAACTTTATCTTTACTGTCAAAAGCCACTCCGAACTCCTTTTAGACGATCCCGGCCAATTCAAAATATGACCTGTGGTTTACAAAACGCAAAATAAATGAATTATTAAAACATCTACCAACCATCTGCAGCAAAACACTGTTACTGCAGCTTCATCATTCTATTTGCCAATCCTGGTTAAATACTCCAAAAATGCTCTACTAAGCAAGAAAATTTTATCGCAATCTCAGGCTAAAGCAGCACGACCAATATGCCTATCTCGCCCAACGGCAAGCCAGGCTGCCAACCCCTCTTTTCCACTCATAAAAAAACAAGATCAAATTACAAGACCGACAAAGCAGATAATCTTTCCAAAGCACAAACACTTCTGACATGGTAAAGTAGAAACAATACAGACAAACATGAGTTGCAAAACTTACTCATTACAAAAATTTACACAAAACAAAAGCTTCCTGCCCGATGAATTTCAACAATAACCTAAAACTCATCATCTTGATCGGCACAAGCCTAGCAATAATCGCATACACTCTATACTCTTTTTTTATCTACAAAAACAACACCTTACCAAGCAGGACCCCCCAGGAATCACAACTAGTAACAAAAGACATTGGCCCCTTACCCTCCTGCACCACTTCCATCACCCAGGCCTCAGAACTTTTAAAACTCACCCAAGAAATACCCGACAAAACCATATATTCAATTTTCTATAAAACCGGTATAAATTCAGTCTCTTTGCAATACGACATGAGTTCACAAACCATAACACGGATTCAAAAATGGCCCCATGGCCATCAAATAGAAGAAATCTGGAAAAATAATCCCATTCACAGGTTGACATCTGCAGCAGATGGTGGCTCACTAGACAGCACACCTACTGGCGAATCCAGAGGTAGTTATCGATCCTTTTACACTGATTAAACAATTTGCAGCTTATAAATTCTCCCTGACAAAACATCGGAGTTACAAATGCACCGAAAACTATTTTTTTTGCTTCCAATTTTACTATGCATTCCCCTCAACACTCTAGCTCAACCACAGACGAGCCACTTCATAATCGGCAAAAAATCGTTTGAACGAAGCCTGTTCAGCTGTGAAGACACACCTGGTTGCTATGAAAAAAACAATAAATGCGACTGGAACATCTCAGCCTGCCTTCAACAATGCAATGACACCGCCCCCTGGAACGAAGACACTGAAAATTGCCGAGCCTCCTGCATGAAACATTCCGGAACCCTCAGCGCCTTTGTTGATTACCCAGATATTAAAAACTCCGTCATTGAATCCATCTGCATTCACTACAAGGAACAATAATAACCCCACCGCACGCCCTGGGACCAAAGGGACAAGTAAACAACTCCCCCCCTTGACTCCCACTCAACATCTTTAAAAAAATATTTTTTTTAATAATCACTCACTATTACTTGGACAAAAAAGTCGTACAACATATAATAATTACAGAACAATAAACTTCCCAGAAGAGGTTATTTTATGCGATGGTACGATAAGGAAAAAAATCTTGGCAAATGCATTGATAGATTAAAACACATCAGCACAAACCGCAGAGACACTCTTATCAGAGGAATACTTCAAATCATCAACAAACTCGATCCAAATCTTCTTGATGACAATGTAATGAAATTCCCCCTGGACAACGAAAAAAGGCGCTGGTACGACTCTGACCCTGAACTTTGGCTCATTGTCAATGGGCTCAAATATGCAGAACAAAATATAAAAGACAATGTCGCCGCATACATGGAAGAAGAAAACCAAAAGTCGAATTAATCACAATTATCATTTCAAAATTACTGAGAAATCTTTATTTTTACGCACCATTACAGACATAAAGATTTCTCACACTACCTAAATGGTTATATCTACTAATTCCCCATAACACCATTACCGAACAACAAATCGCTCAACACAACCAAGCAGAAGCCTTGACGCAGACTGACTTTAACCGTTTTTCCTGATTTTTTTCCGCAATTCCGACATTCCGCACCAAAATACCACCTGCAAAATACCACCAAAACAACTTAACCTATTGAGTTAAAAGTACATATAAGGGCCTCTTACTTCGGGCTCGAATTTTGCTTGTTATAAAATCTATCACAACAAACAAATCAGATCATTCACCATAATAGAAACCAAGAGGCAAAAAATGCTGGACATCAGAAATAAATGCGAAATCAACAGATCCCACCTACTCTTTGACAAAGGTGCTTTTTGTGGAACACTCGAACTGAAGGTGCAAGCAGACAAGCTTTATAGTGTTACTAGAAGTGGAGAAACAATCCACCAGGGAAAGGATATAGAGAAAGCCAACTCTGTGTTCGATGCTGAATGCGACAAAGCTGACAGGCAGTTCAACTAGCCAGCATTATCACCTCATCGCAGCCTGCACGCTAATGGTCGGTGGCGGCTGCGTTAATTTTCTTCGCCAGTCTGTCAGCCCGCTTACCAGGAGCAGGATGACTTGCCAGAAACGAATGCTCATTTCCTTGAGAAGCTAGCTTTTTCAAGGCCGTGATTGAGGATTCAGCTGGAAAATCTCTTGCTAGAAGAAAACCCAAACCACTATCATCTGCGTCCCTCTCCTCTTGTTGGGAAAATTGTGCGTTTACCAATTTCTCAACAAAGCCGCCCAGCTGTGAACGCGCCATCTGACCGACCTCATTATTCTGGGCTGCAATGCCTTTACGCAACGCACTTCCCAGATACGCAAGCCTCATTTTTTTCCGAACATGCTGTTTCAACACATGCCCTATTTCGTGACCTATCACAAAACGAAGCTCATTGTCGTCCATCATATCCATCAATCCACTATAAACCCGAACAGTACCGTCACCCATAGCAAACGCATTGACCTTCGGATCGACATACACTTTAAAATTAAAAACAAAACCATCAACATCCAAATTACTACCAAGCAAACGCTGCAACCTACGCTCATACTTACTTCCCTGAGGAGCAACAACATTTCGCTTATCTGAAAAACTGGCGGACTGCTGGGAAAGAGACTTAACAGATTCCTCAGACAGTGTCACCGCTCTGACCACATCAATACCAGCTTCAGTAGCAAGCATCCAGTCCATCTCCTCACAACCAATCAAAAGCAAGCAGATACACAATAGAAAAAATATCTTTTTCACATCTTACCCCGTCTTTTGAGACCATGCCTCATCAGGATACAATTCAGGCAGCACAGAGCCGCCAACAGCCTTCACCCCACCTGCCTTACCAGAAACCCGGTCAAAACATTGCATAAGCTCATGAGCAGACCAATCAACCGAATCACCAAAGCCATACAAAACAGAATCCAGCTCTGTCATTTCGTGCAAAAACTTTTCATCACCCAAGCGTACACCCAACTCAACAAGCCCTTTTGGAGGATTATCAGTCCACATGGTTGAACCCCATAACAAAAGTGCATTCCTGACAGCTTGCGGATCACCACTTTTACATACACTGCGAAAACGAGCACCGGAAGCCTTGACCATAGATTTCCCAGTATCCTTTTTATTCAGCAACGAGCCAGCTATAGACTTCGCTTTCTTTTCCCGCACCAACAGCACACAAGTTACCAGCCAGGCAGCAACTGCAAACAAGGCCACTATTTTCCATGTCTTTTCATGCCCGGCAGCTACATCTGACAATTGAGTATCAACAATGGAGCCAACCGCAACCTTACCGTCAACCGTTGTTTTTCCAGCCTCAGCAGAAGAAACATTATCACCAGAAACCGGTGCCGGATTTTGCTGGTCAGAAGCTTCCTTTACCTTGATTTTTCTCTCTGCCAGCTTAACTGTGCGCAATTCCTGATGACGAACATTGAACCACTGAAGTGTGACTGCAGGTAAAACCAACTCACCGGACTGTTCAGCAATATAAGCAACTTTCTGAACACGTTTTCCCAAAATGGTACCCAAAATCTCGTCAGATATTATTTCTGCTTTATCAGGATACACCTTAAAGCCCATAATACCATCTTCTATCAAATCAGGGAGTTGAGCACCAGTCAATCCCTTTGCAGTAATGGTCAACGTTCTAGTAATCGGCTCACCAACGCTATACTCATCCCGCAGTTCATCCCATTTTTCTTCAAGCTCAATCAACTCAGCAGGAAGCCAGAAATCAGCTTTAATATCATCAGGTCTGGCCTTAACGTTTACAACCTGCTCATCACCCTGAACACTGACCATCCTCATTGAGTTAACCATACCAAATGGATTTGAATCAAATAAAGAGCCAAAAGGTCTCCTCGAAGACCTCCTACTCCTATCAATCACTTTACCCTCAAAGACAGGTGGTGCAATTCGCTGTTCTCCACTTGCCTGAAAAAACAAGGCGTACGTCCTCTCATTTACCCGGTATCGCTTGCCATTCTTTTCTGCATCATAAGAAACATCCTTGCCCAGTCTCTTAACAACAGCATTATCAACGGTAGGATCTGACAAAGTTCCCTCTTTCAAAGATGGCCCATAAAAAAGCCGTACACGATAGATCAATTGCTGCTGAATATACAGGTCATCAGGTTCCGAGTCAGTTTCAATAAAAATATCAACATTGGCATCATGAATACTACTTGGAGTTTTTGATACTGTTAATTCAATGAGATCACTTTGAAAATCGCCTATACTAATCGCTGGAATAATCAAAGTTCCTGACCGCTTCGGCCTTAGAGTCATAATCCAGGATTTATGAGATTCCATTTTTCCATTCACAAATTCTATTCGGTTAGAATTTGATGTTCCAAGAATATCAAATTCTTTTTCAAGTGTAGTAGTATCAGGATCTCCCTTCCCACTACCAGCCGCCTCCAGAGTAAACTGAACTGTTTCTCCAGCACTGATTGCATGTCGGTCAACATAGCCTCTCACTTCCGCAAACACATGAGTTGCTGCTCCGAGTAATACCAACAAGACCATGCTCCAGACATGAATCAACTTGAAATATGAACACCCCATAAGTCTCACTATCTTTTCTTCCGCCTCTTCAAATGTTCTATCATAAACTTTCGCCGAAGTAGACCAGAAGGATCATCCGGCACTTGACGCAACCATTGTTCAAGTGCAACCTCTTGTTCAGTCAAAGGTTCACTCTCTATCCCATCAGACATGGAAGCACCTGTAGCAGGTTCTTCACTCTCATCTGAAACATCCTGATTCTGGCTTGCAGATTTTGCTGCTTCTTCCCCCTGAACGTCTTCTTGCTTGGCCTGATCTTCAGGCACCTGATCTGCATCTTCCGTATCAGATTTTTCAGTTTGTTCCTGCTCGGAAGCCCCCTGCTCACGATCCTCTTGTTCACCAGCAGTATCCTGACCGTCCTTACCCTGTTTATCAGCATCCCCTTGCTGCTGATCGCCATCGCCTTGATCCTCTCCAGAATCTTCCCCTTGCTGCTGTTGTTGGTTCTGTTTATCCTGTTGTTTTTTTTGCTGCAAAAGCTTTTCAACAATCTCGCGATTACTTCTGGCGTCGTCATTGTTGGAATCTTTTACTAAAGCAGAATCATATGCTTTTATAGCCTCCTCAAGACGACCTTCCCTGGCAAGAGCATTCCCTAAATTATATTCCTCACCTGGAATTGAAGCAAATGATTCAGCAGCTGCTGCATAATCACCAGATTCATAGTAAGCAGTCCCTTTCCATTTTGGATCTGAAAAAAGTGATGCTGCTTGTTCTGCCTCACCGACAGCTAGAGCCTTTTCACCTCGCTGGTTTGCATTTTCAAATAAACTCTCACCCCAAAATGCATATACCATGGATGGAGACTGCAGCAGAACCAAAAGTGTGAGGCAAATCAACCAACCCCGGCGAAACCCCAATGAAGCTAAAAGAATTATAACAGGTACCAAATAAATGCCTTCCTCCCGCCATAAATCAACACTTTGCTGCTCTCCTCCATCTGCCCTGTTCAGGCTATGAAGGCCATCCTCGACCAAAATCTTATCCAAATCTCCATCATCAGCCGTTAACTGTGCAAACCGTCCACCACCTGCCCTGGCCAGCTCCTCTAGTGGCCCACTGTCAAGGCGGGCTATCTTAGTTTTTCCGTCTTTACCCGTTTCAAACTCACCTTCAGCTCCAGGCACAGGAGCCCCATGCACGGTCCCCAAAGCCAACACTGACAAACTGATACCCTGTTCACGCATTGCAAAAAGCTGTGCCATTGAAGCGGCTACATCAGCTATACCATCACTGAGAAGAACAATCTCCCCAGTTGCTGCATTGCCACGACTAAAAAGCAAAGATGCCTGTTCAAGAGCGGGAGCCAACAAATCCCCCTGCACAGGGACAATATCCACCTGCAACGCAGAAAGCATTGACTTAATGGTCTGAACATCATCTGTCAAGGGCACTACAACATGAGCATCTCCACCAAAAACCACCAGACCTGTCCGCCCTTCACGGCTACGCTCTAGAATATCCCTCAGTTTAAAAACTGCCCGACTCAGCCGACTCGGGCTGACATCTTTGGCAGCCATTGATCCTGACAAATCCAAAACCAAAACCCTGGCCATCTGCACTCGAAACACAGGTTGAGACTGCCTCTCCCAGGTAGGACCAGCCAAACTGACAACTGTCAACAACAACGTTAAAACTAATAGCGTTATGGGCAAATTTCTTCGCTTTCGCAGAACATGACCATTGAGTAACAGGTGTGGCAACAAAGATGGATCACAAAATTGTTGCAAACTGGCTCCACTACCCTTTTTTCGCAATAAGGCCAACAACAGGATGAGCCCGGGCACTAAAGCCAGAAACCACATAGGCCGCAAAAAATGAAAATCTACTGGCAAAAAACTCATTCCACTTTCCTATTGGTAAAAGGCAAAACCACCCAGAGCAACCACAAAAAACTAAACAAGAGTGCCGTACCCAAAGGCCAGCAATAAAGGGCCTTGACCGGACGAACCACGCGATTGCCTGACTCAAGAGGTTCTAGTTGATCTAGCTTTCTGTAAATCATCTCCAGATCTTTTTTATCTCTGGCACGAAAATACTGCCCGCCAGTAGTATCGGCGATATATTGCAAAGTCTCCTCATCCAGGTCCTTTGAGGGATTTACCTTTCTGCTACCCAAAAGACCTTGCACGTACATGGACTCCGCCCCCACCCCAACGGTGTAAATACGTAAGCCTGCCTGTAACGCTAGGTCAGCTGCCTGCCGAGGTGGCATTACCCCTGCAGTATTAGCACCGTCGGTGAGTAAAACCAGTGCTGCCTTTCCGTCTGCCACATCCTTTAATCGTTTTATACCCAAACCAATTGCGTCGCCAATGGCTGTATTTGGTCCGGCCATACCTATCTCTGCTTCCTGAAGCAATGTCTGCACGGTAACCCTGTCAAAGGTTAACGGTGCCTGCAAGTAAGCATAAGTCCCAAACAGAATCAAACCCACCCTGTCACCGGATCGTCTTTGAATAAAATTTCCAGCAACATTTTTTATTACATCAAGTCGGGTTAATCGCCCTCCAACTACATCCAGATCAGGAATTTCCATACTTCCAGATATATCAACAGACAACATCAAGCTTCTTCCGGTCTCTGGCAATTCCAGTGGTTCTCCAAGCCATTGGGGCCGTGCCCCGGCACACAAAAGTAATAACCAAATTAAAAACACAGAAAACATTCTCCTGCGCATAGATCGCACTTCCCCTCCTGTCTTTTCAATTCCTTTAAGGGTAAACACAAAAGGAGCATAGACTGGCAACCCTTGAGCCAAAGAGGCCTTAGGCAAGAGCAAACGCAACAACAATGGTAATGGCAATAAGAGAAAAATCCAGGGCCAGGCAACATGAATCATGACATACTCCAAAACCTGCCTTTTACAGCTGGATTATTTTTTTTAATCCAATGCTTTACAAAACCAGATATTTCAACTGTTTCAACCTCAAGAGAATCACGGTAAAGTCCATCAGAAAAAACATGCCCGTATCTATCAAAAAAATTCTTATTGTATCCCTTACTTTTTTCCTGCAAGAAATTGAGCCAGGACTTTCCGCTAAGCTTTGCCACTGCCGAATCGGGAAAACAGATAAGAGCATATCTCTTCAACAATACATTAAGCTCCTGTATCAACAACTGATCACTTAACTGTTTTTTATCAATACTTTTCAAAGCACTTAAAGCATACCGTTTACCTGCCCCCCTTTTGAAAAAACGAATCAACAAAAAAAATAATAATGCCACAAAAACAGATATCAACCACCAACCTGGCGCAGGAGGCCACCAAGAAACCGGTGGCGGCATATGCAAAGGCTGTAAATTTGCCAGAGGGTCAACAGTGGGATTCATGAATATTTTCTTGGTGAAAATCTAAAATGACTCTGAAATGCTTGAACAGCGTCCGCATGTGTCGAGATTGCAGCAAAAGACATCGCTGATCGACGACTCAGTTCTTGTATAAATTCCAAACGAAGGGCAAACCCTTTACGCCAAATTCTTTTTACAGCAATGTCACTGGTATCCACCATGACCTGAGAGGCGGGAGTGCCAAATCGATAACGACCTGAATCAGGAGGCCCAGCTTCAAGCGGATCATAAGCAAAACCTGCAAACACATCATTTTTCCTGGTTAACGACACTATTGTTTTTTTGCCATCCTCTCCAAGATCCACAAAATCACTGAGTATCAGGATCACACTTCCCGGATTAACGATATGCCTTAGCCTGGCAACACCTTCATCAATCCTTCCTTTTTGTAAATCCTCCGGGCTTGAAGGCTGTTGTGATACTAGATTATTCAGCAAAGCAAGTACACCAGCGTTCCTTGAACGTGGCGGAATAACAGAGCATTTCTTTCCAGAAAGAACAACACCACCAACCCTATCTCCGGCCATGGATGCTGTCCAGGCAGCCAAAGCAGCAATTCTGCTAACAAGTACAGATTTAAATTGTCTCCTGGTGCCAAAAAACATCCCAGGTTGCAAATCAACTACAAGATAAACCGGACGCTCTCTTTCCTCTCGATAAAGTTTTGTGTGGGGTTTCCCTCGACGGGCTGTCACTCGCCAGTCAATAGTTCGAATATCATCTCCAGCTTGATAAGCCCGCACTTCATCAAACTCCAACCCCCTACCGTGTAAAACTGAACGATGAGATCCAGCACCACTTCCACCAGTGTATTTTCCGCCACCAAGCTTGGCATTCACAGCAAGGGCACGCATCATAACCAATTCACGCAGGCTCACCGTCACTCCGGGAATCGCCTCACTCATGGTGATGGAACCAGGCTTAATAATTGCTCAATACAACGGTTAGTGCTGATTCCAGCAGCTTCTGCCTCATAATCCAATAATATGCGATGACGAAGAGCATCGTGAGTTATCTCCTGGACATCTTCCGGGGTAACAAAATCCCTACCAGCGAACCATGCCAGTACCCGGGCTCCCCGCTCCATAGCGATAGCACCTCTGGGACTTGCGCCCCACCGTATCCAATCTGCCAATTCTTCACTGTAATTTTTCGGATTACGAGTAGCATCAACAAGCTCAATTATATATTGCTCTACCGAATCAGCTAGATGAAGAGTCATTATTTCCTTACGAACCGAAAAAACCGTACTTTGACTGACCCGTACATTTGCAGACAAATCACCTCTTCCTACAACAGCTTCATTTCGCACAAGTCGAAGTATCTGACGACTTGCCTCCTTTGAAGGATAGTCGACCTCTATATGAAACAAAAACCTATCAAGCTGAGCCTCCGGCAGAGGATACGTTCCCTCCTGCTCAATAGGGTTCTGGGTAGCCATAACCAAAAACAATTGGGGCAATTTGTAACTATTTGCACCAACAGTTACCTGCGCCTCTCCCATGGCCTCCAGCAATGCAGACTGTACCTTTGCTGGTGCACGGTTCACTTCATCTGCAAGAACCAAATTATGAAATACCGGTCCACGCTGAAAGATGAAACTACCATCTTCAGGCCTATAAATATCACTTCCAGTCAAATCAGCAGGGAGCAAATCTGGAGTAAACTGAATTCTGTGAAAATCTGCATCAAGACCTGCCGCAAGAGCCTTAACAGCTCGGGTTTTTGCAAGTCCCGGAGCACCCTCTACCAATATATGCCCATCTGCCAACAGTGCTACCAGAAGTCTTTGAACAAGGTGTTCCTGACCCACCACAACCTGCTCCATGTAATCCTTTAGCTGACCGATTATTTCTCGTTGCCGCATCAGAAAATTCCTTTATCCAAATGGTTTTAATCGCAAAACATAATTTCCAAGCCAAGATATTGCCGAGACCTGATAACAAACTGCATTTACAAAATAAGTTCTACATAAACACACATTTTTACCAAAACCCGACATTTTCCTTCGACAGGCATGATAAGCATCCATGCAACTCTTGACAAGCTTCCCTCATGATTTTCTTTGGTAAATTACCTTCAATAGCAATATCAAAGATTTTCAACTTAGGGGGTATCTTGGAAGATAGATTTTTAAAGATCAAGACATGCTCAAATCTTATTGTATCCATATAGTTAATATTATGAGGATAAAACATTGAGCACAACGACGAGGTTGGACGAAAAGGCAATTATTTAAGATAGTTTCAAGCTAATACCGACCAACTTCATTTATTAGCTTAAAACAAAATATTCATTAATCAAGCATCTGTTGCCCGTACATAAGAATCATTTTTTATGAATTTTCCAGAGAATATACTGGAGAAAAAAAATTGCAGGAACGAAGCCATGGTGTTCGTTCCTGCAATCATATAGAGCGAGTTGAATTGCGCTTAAACGCTTCTCTCCAACTCAGCAACGGATGAAGCCTGTCTGTGTCGATTGTCACTCGGGCTTACCGGAAGGGGTAACTTTGATGAGCTATTTATTGCTCATTAATTATGCCTGCCCCAGATGTCTTCTATCTCTTCAGGAAGCATGTCTTGAATAAATTCAGTCCAAGCCCAAGGTGGCTGAACAATCTTAAAGCCAACTTCCTGATAATAACCACTGTGAGTTTTTTTGTGCCAGCAAGGTTGAATGATTATCTTGAAATTCTTTTTATAACCTGAGATTACAGTAACATACTGTTTTGGCTGCACATCAAATTTTTGTGGCAATTGAGTAATCTTAAAGCCACCTGAAGATACATCTTCAATATAGCCATCAAAAACTCTGCTTCCATCAGCGATATCTGCAATAAGGCCACGAAGCTCCAACCTCTCATATTTTCTTTTGTCTTGTACGTTTGGTGCCATGGTCTTACCCCTCATCTATTATTTCCAGCAGAAATGTCGCTTAAAAATTTCTCACTTAAACGCTTGAGGCTGCCGAGATATATTATAAAGAAATTATTTCGTTCTGTAACTTAAGTAGCAAATTGCATGCCCAAAACGAAAAAGGGGAGATATAACTATTTTTTAACAATATTCCAGTCAAATAACCATGAAGAACAACTGTCGGCCCATAATGGCCAAAACCACATTTTCCGCCGTTCCGAAAAAAACCGTTCCCAACGGCGGAATTCAGCGTGAAAAACAAACACTGAAATTATATTATTAATTACACATGGACCAAGACTGCAAAACACAGGCAACTAACCTTTATACAGTACCTGCGCTTTGCAACTGAGGGGCTGAACCAAGAGATAAGATGGATCAACCAACTACTTTATCAACTATTCCCTTGTTAAACGTCTGTATTTTATCCTATGAGGCTGATCAGCCTCAGAACCCAGCCTTTTCTTTCGATCAGCTTCATACTCACTATAATTGCCATCAAAATAGACAACCTGACTATCACCCTCAAAGGCAAGAATATGTGTTGCTATGCGGTCAAGAAACCACCGATCATGACTGATCACCACAACACATCCGCCAAAATTCTCCAAAGCCTCTTCAAGTGCTCTTAAAGTGTTAACATCAAGATCATTAGTAGGTTCATCCAGCAAAATAACGTTGGCTTCCTCTTTCAGTATCTTGGCGAGATGAACACGATTTCTTTGCCCTCCTGAAATCAGCCCAACCTTTTTTTGCTGATCTTTCCCGGAAAAATTAAACCGGGAAACATAGGCCCGTGAATTTACCTCACGATTACCAAGTGCTATAACATCCTGCCCCTCACTGATAGTCTCCCAGATTGTTTTATCAGGGTCCAGACTGTCACGGGATTGATCCACATAGCCAAGCTTCACAGTTTCTCCCAGACGAAAATTACCGGCATCTGGATTCTCCTGGCCAGTTATCATCTTGAAAAGTGTTGTTTTACCTGCTCCATTCGGCCCTATAACGCCAACAATGCCACCAGGGGGTAACGAGAAATTCATATCCTCCACCAGCATTCGTTCACCAAAAGTCTTTTTAACGTGCTCAGCTTCAATTACGACTTTCCCAAGTCTCGGTCCAGGAGGAATGAAAATTTCCAGATCCTTAGTCTTTTTCTCTCCTTCCTGGCCTAACAATCCCTCATAGGATTTTATTCTGGCTTTAGACTTCGCATGTCTACCCTTGGCAGACATACGAATCCATTCCAACTCACGCTGAAGAGTTTTCTGTCGACCGCTTTCCTTCTTTTCCTCAACAACCAGCCTCTTACTCTTTTGTTCCAGCCAGGAAGAATAATTACCTTTCCAGGGAATACCCTGCCCGCGATCCAGCTCTAGAATCCACCCTGCAACATTATCCAAAAAATATCTATCATGAGTCACGGCAATAATTGTACCGGCATATTGTTTCAAATGCTGCTCCAACCATGCGACTGTCTCTGCATCCAGATGATTAGTAGGTTCATCCAACAATAAAATATCTGGCTTTTGCAATAAAAGCCGACACAAAGCAACCCTTCGCCGTTCTCCACCAGACAATACATTTACCTTGGCATCCTGAGCAGGACAACGCAAGGCATCCATGGCCATCTCGAGCCGGGCATCTAGATCCCATGCATCAAGATGATCGAGTTTCTCTTGTACCACCCCCTGAAGCTCAATGAGATCATTCATTTCATCATCTGTCATTGGCTCAGCAAATTTTGTGTTTATTTCATTGTACTGAGACAGCAAATCAACTGTTTCCTGGACACCCTGTTCGACTATTTCACGCACTGTCTTGTCTTCATCAACAAGTGGTTCCTGCTCCAGATAACCGATAGTAAACCCGGAAGATATGCTGGTTTTTCCTTCAAAATCAGCATCCACCCCAGCCAAGATGCGCAACAAGGAGCTTTTTCCAGATCCATTAAGACCCAGAACTCCTATCTTGGCCCCATAGAAATAAGACAGGTTAATATCTTTTAAAATCGGCTTTTTATCATAAAACTTACTCACTCTGATCATCGAATAGATGATTTTATTAGGCTCTGTCGTACTCATATCACTCTGTTTTTTTAAAATAATAGTTATTTATTCAAATCTGGTATCAGCAGATTCGGCACCGGTTCTTTTCATTCGCTTTGCAACTGACGGAAACAAGGAGGCATCAGTATGCGGCAAAAACAAAGATGCCACGTACTGATCCTGATAGGAAAGTGTTTCAGAAAGCTCAAAACTGGTCAAGCGATGAATAACCTCAACAACATCACGACGAATATGGTTACTAAGCTCACTCATACGACATCCCATCAGGGAGCCATTTCCCACATATAAAATCTTTCCTGGTTCTAAATCTGGCAGCAACCCAACAATTATGGCACTGTCCAGATCAAGATAAGAGCCAAAAGCACCGGCAAGAATCACCTGCTCCAAATCATTTACCGTCAATCCCACCTCATTTAACAAAGTCATTACCCCGGAATAAATCGCCCCCTTTGCCCTGATGAAATTATCTATATCCACTTCAGTCAGAACAATATCCCTGTCATTTCCGGTTTCTTCAGCCTGGACCAACACATATTCATATCCACTACGCCCTGAGCGTATCCGCCATGAATCAAGAGCCCGATTAAACTTACCACTTTGATCAATCACATTATTTTCAAACAAGCCAGCAACAAGTAAAAGCAGACCTGAACCGCATATACCAATGGCAGGCTTTTGTCCTATTGTAATAATCATTGGATCCAACGTGTCAGGATCTATACTAAAATCATCTATTGCCCCTGGTGCTGCACGCATACCATGCTCAATCCCTCCACCCTCAAAGGCAGGACCAGCAGAACAGGCTGCACATACCAGCCAATCTTTATTACCAATCACAATCTCAGCATTAGTACCAATATCAATATAAAGAGTTGTCTTTTCGGAACGATACATCCCTGACCCCATCACACCTGCAACTATATCACCGCCAACATAACTGGACACTGCCGGATAAAGCAGGGCCATGGCGTGAGAAGAAAACTTCAGCCCCAGATCGTTGCTTCGTAGTGGCGGGAAAAAGGTCGACACTGGAACATATGGACTCCGTCGTATATTGTGGGGCTGTAATTCAAGCAATAAATGAGTCATGGTTGTATTACCCGCCAGAGTGACCGAGGTGACCTCATCACCGTTCACATCACAACGGGCTAACATGTTTGAAATCACGTTATTCAGGCTTTCCGTTACAAGCTCATGCATCTTTCTCAAGCCATCAGAATTTTCTGCGTAAACCATACGGGAAATAACATCCTCTCCATAACTGATCTGCTTGTTATACTCTCCGCTTTCAGTAATTATCTCTCCGGAATGTTTATCAATTAGCTGCCCGTATACTGTAGTTGTCCCAATATCTATTGCCAAACCAAAATTACGCACAGACCAGTTACCTGGCTGAACCTGCATCATCCTGGCACGAGAACCCTTATTTACCGGCCTGGCTATTGTGGCTGTAACCTTGAAATCATCTTCCCTGAGAGCAGTTCTCAACTCGCGCAAAACACTAAGACCAATATGGATATGTCGCTCTCCATATTGATCCTTCAAAGAACGGATCAATCGACCGGCATCTGCCTGATGGTCACTTTGATCTGGCCGAGACAGTTCAAGATAAAATTTTTCAACAGGCGGTATAAATAGTCCTTCCTGCTTGACCTTGGAAATATCAAAACTATGCATAGCTGCACGATGTCGCAAAGGCACCTCTGTACCCAATTGGCCTTTTCGCAAGCCAACCGTGTCCAGCAAACGTACGACGATATCACCTTCAAGCTTTGCAGTACAAGCCAGTCTGACCCCATCTGCCAACTCATCACTGCTCAGCTTTTCACTTTTTCCACCTAGAACCTCACCACTAATAACCTGCACTCGGCATTTTCCACAGACTCCAGTCCCGCCACAGGAGGAATTAACATGCAAACCTGCTAATCTGGCGGCCCGAATGACCGTCATCCCGCGGGTGACTTTTACCACTCTTCCTGACGGTTCAAACCTGATGGAGCAATCCATTTCTTTGGTCATAATATCTCCATGTGCAATAATTCATTCCAATTCTCTAAAAAAAGGAACTGACAACTCCAGGTATTTCATTATCAATGATGGCTAGAAAAAGATAACCACCTCATGGCTATTTCCATTTTGCTCTTTGCAAAAAAACTCACTATTTACAAAATGTTTTACAGCTTTTCCATGCTTTCTATTTGCTCTTGAGCCTCTTCCCATTTCTGATACTGCCGCTCAAGCCTTCGTTCAACTAACCCATATTCTTTACTCAGTTCTGCCCAACGCTTCTGTTCACCATAGAGGTCGGGATCAGCCATTTCCTTTTCCAATTCTTCCTTACGCGACTCCAATTGCCCTATCTGCTCTTCTGCTTTCTGAACTACCTTTTTCCAGGGCTTAAGCTTACCGCCAAGCTCCTGTCTTCTTTTAGCACGTTCTTTTCGCTGACTTTTTTTATCCTGACTGGACAGCTCCTCTTGTACATCCACTATCTGCTCACCAGGAGGATTACTAATATTTTTTTGCCGTAGCTCTTCAGCTTCACGACTTTCCTGGTAATCTGCAATATTTCCTTCATATAAAGTTGCTTTTCCATTACGGATTTCAAGCACTTTATTAACAAAACTGTTTACAAAAAAACGATTATGAGAAACCACAATAATGGCTCCTTCATACTGCCCCATGGCATCCTGCAATACTTCCTGTGAACTCATATCAAGATGATTAGTTGGCTCATCCAATAGCAACAGGTTAGCTGGACGTACCAGCATCCTGGCAAGTGCAACCCTACTTTTCTCACCACCGGACAGCACACCTATATTCTTTTCAACATCATCACCACTGAAGAGAAACGCACCCAGTAAAGAACGCACCTTAGTTACTGTCATTTCTCTGGCTGCATGATAAACAGTATCAAGTACAGAAACATCACCTGCCATTTCCTGAGCCTGATGCTGACCAAAATAGGACATCAGAACATTATGTCCCAATCCAACATCCCCCTGAGCCTGCTCCTGACCAGCAATAACTTTCAACAATGTTGTCTTACCTGCGCCATTTACCCCAACGATGGCCAGCTTATCACCTCGTTGCAAAGAAAAAGATAAATCCTTAAAGATACTCTGATCGCCATATTTTTTCCTGACAGATTTCAAGGAAAGCATATCCCTGCCTGAAGAAGTTGCCGGTGGAAAAGAAAAACGGATTGCCTTATCGGTTTGAGATATCTCTATCCGCTCCATTTTTTCCAGCTGCTTGACACGGCTCTGAACCTGCTTGGCTTTTGAGGATTTTGATCGAAACCTCTCAATAAAACGCTCTGTCTGTTTAATTTTTGCTTGTTGATTTGCCCAAGCAGCTCTTTCAAGCTCTAAACGCTGCTCTTTCTCCACCAGGTAATGAGAGTAATTTCCTTTATATACACTTAATTTACCAATACTTAATTCCCATGTAAGAGAAGTTATACGATCCAAAAATGTCCTATCATGAGAAATAACAATCAATGCTCCTTTATACTGGCCAAGAAAATTCTCCAGCCAGGTTAAAGAATCCAAATCAAGGTGATTGGTGGGTTCATCCAGCAACAGCAGGGACGGTTTCTTCAGCAACAGTTTAGCTAGCAATAAACGCATAATCCAGCCGCCTGAAAAGCTGGTAACGTCTTTTTCAAAATCCTGATTAGAGAACCCCAGCCCTAAAAGAACTTGTTCTACCCTGGGTCTAATCCGAAAAACATCAACTCCATCCAGATGGTGCTGTAATTCCCCCTGTCGATTAAGTAATGACTCCATTGCTGGATCTTCTGAAGACAAACCAGCCAATTCCAATCCAATATCTTCAAGTTCCTTCTGAAGAACTAACACTTCAGAAAAGGCTGATTCTGCTTCCTCAAAAAGAGAGACATTACCTAGATTAGTCGTCACTTCCTGAGGAAGATAGGCAACCGAAAACCACGACGCCTTAGAGACAATGCCAGGATCAACATCCTGCTCTCTGCACATAATTTTCAACAGAGAAGACTTACCTGAACCGTTTACTCCAGCAAGACCAATTCTATCACCATCATGAACCTGAGCTGAAATATTTCTAAAAAGATGTTTTTTGCCATATTGCAGGCTAAGATTTTGAATACTGAGCATCTATAATAAATAATATGTATTAATATCTCCAACAAACACGAAGAAAAAAAACGTCATCATGCTAATCAAGAGTCATTTAGGTTTAAAAGTTACATCCTGAACTGTACAGTCAATCGTTTTTGATCTGGATCAGTAGCTAGCACAAAACTATCTACCAACCCCAACTCTTTAAGTCGTTTTATATTTGCTGACTTCATGCCCCTGAAAACCGACTGATCTTTTTCATTAATCACAAGAGTTGGCTTTTCATTTTTACTTATAATACTGGCCAAATGAGCTCTGGTTATTTGCAACATGATCCTGCTGTTCACCAACTCACCAAATGCAGGATGATACGGACCTGCCATCAAAGCCTCTTCCAAATCAGGTCCGGGCTGTAACCCTATCCTGACCACCCTAATTCCATGAAATACAAATCGTTTTTTTAACCAGGCAGCCTTGACTACGGCCTTCCCTAGTGAAAGGGGCGTATACTTTTTTTCTTCATACAAACGGGCCAATTGACTATTACGCAACACCAGCACAGGATAGATGCGAACAAAGTCAGGATTGAGTTGAATAACACCAGCTGCAGTAACAAAAAGTGATTGGCTGGTTTCCAAAGGCAAACCGATCATAAGCTGGGCCCCAACACTGATACCAGCAGATTTCAACAAATTTACAGCAGAAAATGTTTGCAACGCATCATGCCCTCGATGAACAGCAACTAAAGCCTTGTTGTCCAAGGTCTGCACTCCTAACTCCACTATTGACACATGATGATCAAGAAGAAAAGAAATGATTTCAGAGGAAATGTAATCAGGCCTGGTGGAAAGACGAATAGTATCAACAAGATTGTTCTGCAAATACGGTTGTACCGCAGACAGCAATTCTTGTTGCCTACTTAAAGGCAACCCTGTGAAACTCCCTCCATAAAAGGCAACTTGTACATTATCATCTCCCCCTGTACGGCTACAGTTCCTGTAGCTTAACCATTTTTCAATTATCCGACCAACATCACTACCTGATACCAAGGCATTACCAGATTGACCACTTATAGTTTTCTGGTTGCAAAAAACACAACAATGAGGACAACCTTCATGGGGAATAAAAATAGGAATAACAAGAGGCATTATAGGTGTATATCTAGCAAGAATTAACAAATAAAATCAGAATTAAAAGTATACACATTGTGTATAGTCCAAGCTTCAGCGACTTTTTCATATTTCAACAACCGAAAATAAAAAAAATATAAAAAATCGCTCCCAAGCTATTAAACGGAGTTATAATTAACTCAAGGTATTGTTAGATGGTCCAAAGCCTCACACGCTGCCCTCTGCTCTGCCTCTTTCTTACTGGAAGCCTTTCCTTTTCCCAGCATTTTTTCCTGAAACCAGACCGATATTGTAAATATACGTGCATGAGCAGGCCCCTCTTCAGTCTCCAACATATACCGTGGTCCCTGATTAAATTTTTCCTGTAATCGCTCCTGCAATGAACTTTTTGCATCAGAGGCAAGTAAAAAATCCCTATGCTTATCCAGGAGTGGCTCAAATGAACGTCGAACAAAGGATAAAGCCTGGTCATAACCACCATCTAGAAAAAGAGCCCCGATCATAGCCTCGTAGGCACAAGACAAAATAGAACTCTTTTCCCGTCCTCGTGAAGCATTCTCTCCCTTGCCCAACAATAAATGTCCACCAAGCTTGATTTTCTTGGCCATATCTGAAAGATTTGTTTCATTAACCAAGGCAGAGCGAATACGAGTTAATTTTCCTTCCCGCATCTCGGGAAACCGCTTAAAAAGCATATAACCGACGGTAAGATCTAAAACAGCGTCACCAAGAAATTCCTGTGTTTCATTATGATTCCTGTTTTTTAATTTTTCAAACGCAAAAGAACTATGAATCAGTGACAATTGCAACAGTTTAACATCCTTAAACTTATAGCAAATTCTGTTCTGCAGCTGCTCCAATTGTTCATTATTATCATGAATCAAAGCCTCAAGAGTAGTTGCCATTATTATTATTTCCTCTTGTCAAATTTAAAAACTATGTTATAAAGTCCGTCACAAGTGATTGGCGACGTAGCCAAGCGGTAAGGCAGTGGTCTGCAAAACCATTATTCACCAGTTCAAATCTGGTCGTCGCCTCCAGCAATTTCAAGGGTTTAGCAGTTTTCCTGCTAAACCCTTTTTTGTTATTTGCCTATTACTTGCGTGTTGGTTGCGGATCAAGGCCTTGCAGCAGGCTCAATCTTATAATACGGATGATCCAAAATATCTATATCAGAACTGGATTCACTTGGCATAAATTGCAATAAGCTTTACAAATATTTTTTGGAGAAGAGTGACTCATCTCTTTACTTACTTCCGCAAATGGACAACATGCTGATAAACGTAAAGTGACATAGTTATATCTCATATCACAAGAAGCACACCTGAGCAGTTCCATTTTATAACCTTAAGTAGCGCATCGCGAGGCTTGGAACCACTTTAGCACACAATTAGACGGTTTTTAAAAGCTCTTTTAAAGCCTTCCCCTTTTCCCCATTCAATAGCTTTTCACACGCAATAATAATCTAAGAAAATTACAGGCTGGAAAGTAGATGTACAGTAGCAGTATTAACCAAGGGGTAACATGAAACTGTTAAACCTTCGATGTGGCAATATTAACTGAAATGTTCACTTTCCCAGATTGGGCGATTATTATCAAGCCAATCCCATATTTTATTAGACCAAAAGCTAGTCTCTGTAATAGTGACTCGATATTACCCCATTCCTACCATACGCCCGAATCGGAAATCAAATATCCTGAATGATAATGCGTCCAATCGTTTCTGCAATCAGGTTATAGCCTTCTTCGTTAAGGTGACAGCAATTATCTCTTTATAACATGTCGCTATTCTCGGAAAAGATCATTGTTAAATCGTGGAAATTAACATCTTAAGTCATTAATTCGATGCCATGTTTGCGTAACATAGGAATCTGAGCATTTTTGCATAACCCGACTTTCTGTTCCATTACTGCTCAAACCCCTTCCAGGGGAACCATTTCTGAGAATTATAAATATTTTCAACCATATAGCGCTGCAGAAAACGCCAGTTTTGATGTTTACAAGTGGGGGTAAATGGGTTACGGAACAATTATCTAGGGACAAATATCCATCTTCTCAAAAAATAGCAGCACAGTCCAACAACATTTTATCAATCATCCTGTTCTTCCTGTCAGGTATTGATAATATCATAATGTTTTTTGCAGCTAGAACCTAATCAGTTAAAAAGGATTAAATCATGAATTCTAAAAAGACAGGCATGAGCAAGGAAGAGGTGTTTAGCCAAGAAAGTTCAGCCAAATCCTAGGATGGGGGAAATTTTTACAATAACCAGTTAGCACTCATAAACATGAAGATGTTTATGGCAAACGAGATAGCTTAAATATCAAAAAATCAGTTTTGACATGGAGCCCACTTTTTATCGTCTGAAGTAAATTTAAAGTAGCCTTTGCTATTTACGGCAAGAGGTTTGTTTTGATGACTAAATACAATTGAAAGGAGATCGGAAAATGGCAACAACTACAAAAGCTCTTGGTTTCGGCGCAGATGCAGGCAAAACAGGGACAGATACACAAAGTAAGGCGGCTACCGCAGGGCATGTGATAAGAACGTACAGCGAGACGATCTTATGTCAGCCTACTACAGGAATACCAATACAGATAACAACAGATGTGCCGGAATTTATCCCACATATAAACATGGCGCAAGCTAACGCAACGCATTTTAATTTGGACATTTTGCCAGTGATGTCTAAAAACGTGGCTGACCTACTCTCTTTTTCAAACAATTGGAATGCCTATACGGTTGATCTCAGAAAATATGCTAAAAAAGGAGACTACAAAACAGTGGTTCAGGGGTTAAAGATATTGCAAGGTCAGGTGAAAACACATGCCACAGGGGCCAATAGCACGCACACCTCGCTTCTAACTTTTCAAAACCTGGTGGAAGTGGATATGCGTAGCCTTACCGCTGATTATAATAAACTAATAAACGCCCAAACTGGTATTCCAGCTGAGGTCTCTGCGCTTGACAAGAGTATAGACGCTTACCAATCACAGATTGGCAACTATACCGCCATGATAGCTGGAGGCGCCGGGGCTATAGTGGTTGGCATCGTAATAGGTGCAGTGGGCATTGCAAGCCTGCCGGAGTCTGGTCCTGCAGGCGTGTTTGTAATAGCTGGCGGTATTGCGGTTGCCGCAGGTGGAATAGCTTTGATCGTTACCGGCTCAGTCTTGTTAGTCAAAGCTTCCAATTCGATTCGAGACTTAACACAGCAAAAAGCCGCACTCAACGCAGAGTTGGCAATCCTTGGAACATATAAAGGCACAATGGGTAACCTTAGATCAAGTGTTAGTAACGCTGTCACTGCAATTGGCAATCTGGCACAATCTTGGGATTATCTGTATGAGGATATGAACGCGGTTATTCACGACCTTGAAAACGCCAAAGGAACCATCAAGACTCCCTGGTTCGACTCCACCCTGACCGCCGCCGATAGTGATTGGGCACAGGTTGGTTCTATGGCCAAGCGTGTACAGGATCAAACAGCTGATGCGAAATATAAAAAGGTAAAACTAGACAAAAAAGGATCTTCCCTATTAGACGCTTTGCCCAAGAAGGATCGTACCACCATGATCAAACATATCAAGAAAGCGGCATAAGCTAGGAGCTAGTACTAACAATTTAAACATAATTCCAGGAGAATGTAATGACTGTATTAGCACCATTAGTAAAACTTCAAACCAGGGCCGTTGGCCTTAAGTCAGGTCTAGTCAAAACTCAGGCCGATAACCTGGTAATTCAAATGTATCTCACTGCTGTTAAGGAGCAACCGGATATAGTGCAGACGATTGTGCCAAAACTGCCGCTCACGCAGAAGAAAGCGCGCGATAGCGCCAAGTTTTGGTCAAGTGATGTTTTGCCTTGTATGAACACCACTGTGGTAGACCTGCTCTCTTATTCCAACCAGTGGTTGGCTTATAAGGATCAAATGTTCGGATATGCTCAAACAATCGCCAGCACATCAACCACCAATGCAGAAAAAGAAGCGGCGAGAACAAACCTGGACGGAATGCTCGGGGAATTGTATCGAAGTGTTAGCATCAAAGAGCAAAGCGCAATCAATGCTCACCAGAAAATCAGCGAATTCTCCACACAGCTAACGAGCATCAACGGCGAATTCGATAAGGAATTAAAAGCATTGCAAAAGCAACTCGGCGGCAAAGAGGGAGTGATCGCCTCATTAGATGGCAAGATAGACGATCTTAACACGGCTATCGCAAGAGATGCGGCGCTTATTGTCACTGGCGCCCTTACTGCGGTTGGCGGTGTTGTGATGATAATCGTGGGGGCGTCTAGCCTCGTGGAAACAGGAGGTGCTACCACCGCAGTGGTTTTAGCCGGTATCGGCTTTACGGTGACTGGCATAGCTGGATGTGCTGTAGCCACCACCGATCTTATTGCGAAATCTATAGCTATCGGTAAGCTTGCCAGGGAAGAAGCTGCAGATATCCAGCTGTATGCTGGCGTAAAAACCGCTATTGGCCAGGTGTCTGCGCTCGATGACAAGTGCGCCCAGGCAGTGAGCGCTGCCAAAGACCTTTCTGGCTTTTGGGGAGATTTGAAAGGAGATATGGATAATCTTCGCCGTGATGTGCAATTGATTAAACCTGGCGACCATCGAATCGCCCACACAATCCAGTATGCGGATTCAGAATGGGAAGCGTGTTTGGAGACGGCCAAGAAAATACAGATGAATACATGCGGTGGCGCTATTCCTACCAAAACCGGTCCAAACGGGACGTTCCCTCATTCACTCAACTAAAAACCTTACGCCTTTCAATGGCATCATAGCCTTTGCCGTGGTGCCATTTTTTAAGCGCTTTTAAATTATTGCTGAAATTCAATTACAGGAGAGAAAAATGGGACTTTCTACAATAAGCGCAACGATGAAGCATATTATCCAGATGCCCAACCTTACATCTTCAGCCACTCCTCAGTTGACAACTCATATAGCCGAGGCGAAAGTTTTTGCTGGCAATTGGCTCAAAACCGATGCGCCAGTCATGGCCAGTGGCATTACAGAGGCAACTGGCCTTTATAATAAATGGAATGGCTCAACCATGCCGCAGTTGGAAATCTGGTCAAAAAATGTGACCAAAAATATTAGCCAGATAAAATCCACATTAACTCAAGCGGCCCACGATGCCAACTTGGTGGATAAGCTGGTGCTGCAAATAGGAAAGCAGGAGAGCTCCAATGTGACCAGTGTGGCTACGATAGTGGGAAATATTTCTCAGGACGCAACAAAAATTACAGCTAAAATCTCGGCAGATCACACCCAAATAAACTACCTGCAAGGACAGATAGCAAAAGTACAGGCAAAACTCAGGGCGGCCAAAACTCGTGAAGCTTGGGAGCGTGCGATAGGTATAATATTTGGATTAGGAGATCTCGTTAGCCTTATAGACTCTCTTGCCTCAAATGTACACGGTTTGGAACTCCAGCTATCGGCGTATTCGCGCGATGGAGCCCAACTTGAAGTTGATGCTAGTCATCTGTCGGTAGTGGTGAAAGGTGTAGGGAACTGGTATAATGCTATGAAGCTATTGACCAATTCCATCGGTTCCATCGGCGCAGGCTTGGATGCGCTGTCAGCTGATATTGGCGCGGCGGTTGATGAAATCGATAGCACAGATCCAGCCACACTTGGCGTCTGGATGCAAGCTCAGCTAATTGCCATCAAAAAGGATTACGATCAGGTGGGGCATTTGGCCACCGCATTGTCAAAATAATATCGACGTGACGCATCGGGCAGGGTCATTATGTTGTGAGTTAAATTATGTTGCGAGTTTCGCTCGCATAATCAGGTTGTTACCATTGTTGTCATTGCTGTTTTATTATTTTATGCTATAATTAACCTGCTCACCTTGAGGATAGGGCAACGCTGGCAAGCGACCCGAGCGCTGTGGTGAGTGACTCGTGAATGAAGGTCGGGCAAAACTCGCCCGACCTTCTCTATCCGCCCATTCATGGGTCCTTAATGCGTTAAATGCCGGGGGTTTGAGGGGCAGCGCCCCCACATATGTCATGATACTTTTCAAATTCTATAATTCCTTAGTTCATCAAGATAAATCAGTGTTTCCAGACCATATTATTATATTACCAGTTTTATCACATAAGTGTAACATGCCTGTATGTGGCTGATTTTATAGGATATTCACGAATCACAACAATTCTCGATTTTGCTTATTATTTCAAATATTTAACTAAACTCGCAACATAAGTGCTTATTATTTCAAATATTTAACTAAACTCGCAACATAAGGGTCAAGTCTTTGCTTGATCCTTTTCAAGTATTGAACGGAGCTTTTCTACTCTTCTTTTTAACTTATTGTCTTGTGAGATCCTCTGTTCCGTTCTCATGACAATACTACTGACGGAACTGTACTTTTCAAGGCTGAATTCAATTCCGATCTCAGACAATCTCAAGCAACTGTATTTTCGAG
>PJEL010000717.1_pt1 | contig 37874 bp, 56 predicted proteins | sample 1853271 | NCBI WGS metagenome assembly PJEL01 (sample SAMN08108733, study PRJNA415343) | Invertebrate metagenome, whole genome shotgun sequencing project. | host: Globobulimina | place: Sweden: Gullmar Fjord | collected 2015-08
GAAAAAGATTAATAGAGAAATTTATTTCGATTTTCTTGATAACAAAATATCTGAAGAAGTCGCGAAAAATGTTGTCTTACTATTAGTCGGAAACAAAATAAAACACATTACAATAAATTACTGAGGAGTTAATATGTTGTTCATGGATGCAAAAAAGAAGTTAGAAAAAATTGCAAATGGAAGATTTCACGCCATTGAATATAGTTGTGACGTATATGAGGATGGCTCTAATATAGTTAATTGCACCGTATATATTGATGGGTATAGACATCAAGCAGGCAGCACCTGGAATAAAGCGTTAGAAAAACTTAAATTAAAAATTAAAAATGAACAGATGTCCCCCACAGATTTATCGGAGAGCCCTCCCAGTGATGATTTTTTATAGGAAAATATATCAGAACTTAAGAAACATTTAACAAAGGATGATTGGGATTGAACGAGCTCAAATTCAGCAAACGAAAGCAGACCTCGTACAGAAAGAAACGGAAGAGGCCCACTGTCACAGTTAGCGAAGGTGTGATCACAGTTAGCGAAGATATGATACAAAACCAATGTGACGATACGTTGAAAGCGTTGAGATTAAAGTTCTTAAGAATTCCCAACTGGCTTTGGTTATGGATAAAAAAAAATGCCCCTATTGAAGTTAAAGATTGTATGAGTGAAGTATTTGCGGGGATGCCCGACAATGTGGTAATTGTTCCTGTTACAGAAAAATATAATCTATGCCTGCAATTAGAATTAAAAACTGAAGGTGGAGTTCTTAATAAAAAACAAAAGAAATGGGCTAAAGAAACCTCTGTCCAGGTGAGTCGAGGCGTGAACCAAAATATTCAGATTATAGAAGATTTTGTTGAATTTGCTGATAAATTAAGAAGGTTTTTATTAACTCAAGAGGAGGAAGAAAAATGAATGTTTTGAATGAAAGAAGAAAAAAATTAGATGAATACTTAACAGATTTTGATGTTGTTGTAAAAATGTTGAACAAATATGACGCTAAGGCTTTGGAGGAAATTCCTAAAGACTTGCCAACAGATTACAGAAGAGACTGGCTAAAAACATCACACTATTGCGCGATAAGAGCTAATTTAATAAGATTTATTACTAATATTGGTGATAATTTAAATAAACATAATGAAACCATGCACAATATGATTGAAAAAGTTAACCATGGTTAATTAACTCAAAAATAAAGCCTAAGCGCCATCAAAATGGTGGTTAAAATTTTACTTTTAAGGGGAAACTAACAGATGGCGCTCCCCGGGCTTTTAACTTTAAATAGGAGGATAAAATATGTCTAAAATATCTAAAATAGAGCTGTATAAACAAGCAGAAAAAGAGCATAAAGAAGCTGAAAGGATTGTCGATGAGAGCAAAAAAAATATAAATAGAAGGGGTGTACACCATTCAAAATTACAGGATTCCTATCACATTGTTGCATTTTCGTTTTCAATAAACCACCTTAATAGGCACGAGTACGACACCTCAGAAAGATTAAGTAATTGTATTGGAGAAGCCTGTAAACATTTGATTGACACAATCTTAAATAAAGCAGTTAAGATATCACATGAAGATGTTTTAGAAAAAAAACATAGTGCAAAATTAGAAGCAGAAGATATTATAGAAAGGTTAAAATAAACCCGTGCATTTTATATTGCATAAATTATATTATTACTATGACTGACACATTCTCAAAAAAATAAGAATCAAAAACAAAATAAATAACTAACACCCTGTAGGTCTGTCCTTTAATTTCATTGGCTTTCCTGTCAGTCATCCAGTGGAGCAGGGTTATATACCCATTAACAAAAGAGGTTTTATGAAATCAGCAGAACAAAACAAAATGCGTTTTTATGAAATTGGAAAAGGAAGCTTCGCCAGAAAAATGCAGGCGTTTTTTGAGGAAGCCCAATACAAAGCATTGGAAAATAATGTTACTGTTAAACTAGTCTCTACAATAACAGTAGGGCCACCGTCTTCAGATGATATGAATTTTGGCAATCTCATGTTCGAGGTAAAATTAAAATGGGACAAGCCAGTTGTCACATCCAGGGTGTATTCAACAGAGCTAAAAGAAGGTATGATTATTTCAGATGGGATTGATGTTGCAGATTTGTTACAAACCAAGCTGGAATTCCCAGACATTTCACCCCAGACAAAGGAGGGAACAAATAATGTCAGATAACAAAAAGATTGTAGTTAACACGGATGGTAGTAAAATTGAATTTTTAGAAGGAAAAGCGTATCATGTTTTAGAGGATCATACCCAAAACATTTTTAAAACTACATCTATTAAAACTTTTTCCGAGTTTATTGAAAAAAGTAATGATTATAATGTGTTTTATTCTCCTGAAGAAATTGTTGCAATGCCTATTGATTGCAACAGGTACACATTGCCACTTGCGGTATGTACCATAGATAATAGCAAAGCTTTAACAGACATTATCCATTTAAACAATTTAACATTATCAAAATCAATGTTAATTATTGAGTTAAAAAAAACTCAGCGGTTTCTTGACACAGATGGTCATTCTCTTTTGAAAGAATTGAGGTCGTTTAAAATTACATCAGAAGAAATTCGTATCTATGAAGACGACGATTCTGGTGGAAATGTTTTAGAAACTAAAAAAGGGTCAAAGATAATATCTGCAACATTGCCTGAAAAAATTTCTTTTAGGATGCCGATTTTTAGATACCACCCCGATGAGATTAAAATAGAGTTTATTGTAGAGTCTACAATTACGGATTCCAACCAAATAGAATTAACGTTGCACAATTTTGACCACGTTGATTTAATAAATGATGCAGAAAAAACTATAATTGAAGAGTATCTGTCTAAATTTGACAATAAATTTTGGGGGAAACACAATATTGTGGAAATGACAGATTTGTGGAAATATAAAACTAAATAAAACTGATCAACAATATCTATCCAAAAGAACCATATTCTCTTCTTTTGGATAGATTATATATAAAATCCCGGGATTTTAATTAAAAGTAGCATTTTAGATTGCATTAATTATATTATTACTATGGTACTTGCAAATCCCCAAAAAAAAATAAACTAACTAACAGCCCAGCAGCAAGAGACCCAAAAATCTCTTCCCCATAGCGTTATTGCAAGTACCTCTATGGGGCTGGGTGTATATATTAAGGCTTAATTATGGCAAAAGAGCTTCCTTACTTTAAGTTTTTCCCTTCTGAGTGGGTTACTGGCGACATTACACTATGCACTGAAAGCGCCCAAGGATTATTTATTAATGTGTGCTCTTATTACTGGATGAAAGATTGTAGCATGAGCTTAGCAAATGCTAAGCAAAGGTTTAGCAAACATGAAGCAAGCCTCGAAGAGTTGCTTAAACATGATATAATCAAATTAGATTCTGATGAAAATATATTAATAAATTTTTTAGATAAACAGATGAATGAGTTTATTGATATCTCATCTAAGCGAGCAATGGCGGGTAGCAAAGGAGGAAAAGCAAATGCTAAGCAAATGAAAGTTTTTGCTAAAGCAAAATCAAGCAATAAAGATAAAGATAAAGATAAAGATAAAGAAGTAGATAAAGAAAAGGAAAAATGGAGGACAAATTTTGAAGAATATAAAAAAATCGTAAATGATGCTTTTGATAAAATTGTTAATGATCCCGTTGAAATGAAAAATCAAGAAAAGTTCAATCCTAACCTCGACATAAAATTATCCCTCCAAAAATCAGTACACAATTTTTGGGGTACGGAAGCAGGATGGAACCACAAGAAAAAAAGCCGGTCAAAAAAAATTAATATGATAACAACTTTGTTGCAGAACATAGATAAAAGCAAAGTGTATAAATCAAACCGACCATCTCAGACAAAAAACAACTTCACGCCTCAAGATGCGATTGAGCAAGCCAAATGGATTTTTGAAGAAAATGGACTCGAAAACGTTTAATAATTGTTTTTCTATTCTACAAACACAGTATGGAACAATCTCAAAAGATGAGATTAAAAATTATTACCAGCTATTAAAAAACATCCAAAACGATATTTTTGAAGCTGGAGTCAAACACATTTTACAGAATTATACTTACACGTCGTTTCCAAAAATTGCAGACATATATAAAGCTTGTGGCCTAGACGCAGAGACTAAAGCTAAAGTTGCTATTGCAAAACTAAGAGAGGTGGCACCAAAAAAAAACTCTGGAAACAACATTACGTTTGGCGATCCAATTCTTCATCAAGTTGCTATGCAATTCGACCGTTGGGAAAATATGGTTTTTTGGAGTAGTGACCAGTGGAATTATAATATGGCTAAAATGATTGATCTGTACATTGCATTAACAAAATTGAACTCAAAAGGTGAGCCATATATATCAGGCTACTATGAAAAACAAAAAATGTCCTACAAAACAAATCAAATTTCTTTGCCTTGGAGCCTCTTTCCAAGGGTTGAGGGAAAAAAAAATCTAATGATAAGAAAGGATTAAAATGAACGAAGAACATTATAACATAATAAAAAGGAGACTTAAAACAATATGAATGTAAGAGATATATTAACAACCTGGCTGTTAAAAAACGGGTATGATGGCCTGTGGAATGAGGTATGTGGCTGTGAAACCGACAACTTGGTTATGTGCAGCGAAGACCCCTCAAATTGTGAACCTGGATACAAAACAGAATGTGATTGTGGTGATGAATGTATTTTTCATATATCACCGAAAACAACAGTCCCCCGCATAACAGAAATAAAAGACAATCTTACACAGAGAGTTATTGTTAGAGGCTATGGTTCTACACGGGAAGTTGTAGAGGCAAACCAGAATAAACTCAGAAGAGCGTTCCTCCCAAACGTCGACCTTGAAGGTGCCAACCTCGCAGGGGCCAGTCTAAACTGGGCCAACCTCGCAGGGGCAAGTCTAAAAGAGACCAACCTTGAAGGGGCAAGGCTCAATAGGGTCGACCTCAAAGGTGCCAACCTCGCAGGGGCCAATCTAACTAAAGCCAACCTCGCAGGGGCCAATCTAACTAAAGCCAACCTCGCAGGGGCAAGTCTAAAAGAGACCAACCTTGAAGATGCTAGTCTCGCAGGGGCCAACCTCAAAGGGGCAAACTTCGACGGGGCAAGCTTCTATAAAACCAATTTCGAAGAAACCTGCCTCGAATGACTGATCTAAAATTAAACTTAAAAAACAGAAAGGATGTTTTGTGACAACAAAAGTACCTAAAAAAAAATACACTTATGACTATGCTTTATCAATTGCCCATAAAATATGGGACAAAATTGTTCCATCATGTAACAGGATTGCAATCGCAGGCTCTATTCGAAGGGAAAAGAGAGAAGTGAGCGATATTGAAATAGTATGTACTCCTCGGTCTATAGAGAGCCCAGATGGTTTATTCAATACAAAAAACGCACGGGTTGATAGTTTTGTCAACACAATTAATAAATGGGAAAAAGTTAAAGGCAACCCGGTTGATGGCAAATACACCAGGCGTATACACGAAACTGGCACAGAAATAGATTTCTTTATCGTTAATGAACTGAATTGGGGAACACAATTGTTACTCCGTACAGGGCCAAAAAACTTCAACAAACAAATGATAGAAAAAGCGCGTAACTCTGGATATGTGTTCGAAGGAGGTTATCTAAAAGAAATTGGAACTAAAGAAATTGTTCCTGTTTATGAAGAAGAATTTTTTTTCCACATGATTAATCAAAAATATATTCAACCATTTGCTAGAATGTAGAATTGTTGAAACGGAGCCAAATACCATATTGGCAAGACGAAAAGAAGCTGTTAGTTACGGTTTTGACCGCTTGCATTAAAGAGTATAATATATATCCCTACATTTTAGAAAAAGAAAAAATTGGTATTCAAATCGAAAAACTTAAATCAAAACTTTCAAAACTTTCAAAAATGACAAAATGAGACGAAAGGCACAAATATGAAATTAAAAGCAAGAGAGACTAGTTTTTGGGGCAAAAAATATATAATCAACCCAGAATTAATAGAGAAGAAATATGGAAACGGCTCGCAGTTAATGCGTCTTACTTTTTATGATATGAGACCTAATTACTATTTAGTGTGGATTGATTCAAAATATGATTTAGGTGAAAACACAGGTAATTTTCATAATTTTGTGGAAGAGGAAATCATCTGCGACATTGAAAGTTTTTATGGTTATTATGAAACGGAGAGCGACATTGATGATTTTGAGTTTCCACAACTGATTGACACAGGTTCTGGATACCGTTTTGGAAAAGTTGACAAAAAAGGTCCTGACTATAAAGAGTGTTTCGAATTAATGAAAGGCATAAATGAAAAATTTAAGACTTAATTTAATTAAAAAATGGTTTGATATGATAGAATCAGGTGAGAAAACTGAAGAGTATCGAGACATAAGCGTTTATTGGTATATTAGGCTTGTTGGAAATACGTTTTTAGGATTTAATTTAAGAAAAAGCAAAGCAACAAATTCCGAACTTAATGCTATAATTACACAGAATCTTGGGACGCTGGTATTTAATTTTAAAAAATTTGAGACAGTCCATTTTGAAAATGGTTGGATGCGAAAAGATGGTACTCCTGCACCAGAATTTACTATTGAATTGAAAAAAATTAGAATTGGTACAGGAAGGCTTGATTGGGGTGCTATTCCAGAAAAAAAATATTTCATCTTAGAATTAGGTACTAAAAAAACATGGAAATCTACATTAAAAGAGATTGGCAAAACCACCTGATTCCAACCAATCAGTTTAGTTTGGATGAGGCGAAAAGGTTAAAAGAAGAAAAAACCTATCTCGTTAAAGTCTCAAGCCCAAGGAATTTGGTGAAGCATCAAAAGTTTTTTGTGCTTATTAATACGATCTTCGAAATTCAGGGTTTTTTTACAAACATAACAGCTTTTCGTTACTGGATAACGATAAAAGCAGGGTATTTTGACATGGATTTAGCGCCCAACGGGGAACCAATGTACAGGGCGAAATCAATATCTTTTTCCAAAATGAAACAAGAGGAGTTTGAAAAGCTGTACCAAAAGGTTATTACAATAGCATTAGAAAATGACAAAATCTGTGGGGGAATTACAGAAGAAGACCTATTAAGAGAAGTTCAAACGAAAATATTAAGATTCACTTAATTTTTTTTAATACTTTAACTTCTATTCAGCTGTTTGAATTATTGCTTTAATTTTTTCTTCAAAAATATTCCAACTCTTTCCATGTTCTGGTTTTAACACAAAATTATTCGCGAACCCTTTTGGTATATCAACCAGATCATCGTCAGCAGAATATACGATAAGGCTATTTCCATTTTTAAGATAACCCTGATTTTTACAAATTTTTAACAGATTAAACCCATTTTCTTTTTTGTTATCACTTAATCTATAGTCAAAAATGCCCAAAGAGTAATTATTATTACGCTCAAGTTTATCAACAGCATCTTTATAAGTATTTACCGCGTCTATATGAAAAACGTATTGTGACCATCCGCTAATTTTAGGTAATCTATCATGGAAATAGTCATTCATATTATCACAGTTTTCTTGGACATCGTCAACAATTAAAACACGTACATATTTAATTTCTTTCATTTTATCTGATTTTTTAAAACAAAAATTGGAATACATTTTGTGCTCAGTTTCAAGTCCTGTTAATCTTGTATCAAGATTTCCAAGCTTATCTTTTATGTTGTTTATATCAACTTTTAAATCTTTTACAGCGTCCCTGGTCTCAACTGCAACAGCATGTGCATCTGTCAGCTTTTCTATTATGGTTAAATCTTCTTTGCTTTTAGCTTTCCACGATTTAACCCACATCCCAACTAGAGCCAATATTATCCCAGAAACAAAAACGCCAAGAACATTCCCATATGCTTCAAATTGAGCCAATTTCTGCAACCCCTTTTCCACAAAAACAGTATCCATTATTTTTCCCTCTTTTCTTTAATATTAATAACAACACGTCGGTTTAAATAGTATTCGTGTGGGTCATTTGTGACTAGATTATCTTCACCATAAGACGCAGCAACCATATTAATACCACCGCCACAATAAGGTTCCAAAAAATTATATACGCTCACGGCCCTTCGAAGCCCTAATCTGTAGTTGTACGCCCATCTACCCACAGGGCAGCACCCCCCTGTAATTACGAGCTCTGTATTAGGCCTTATTGTGGCGCTAATCACATTTAATTTTTGGATTACTCCTGTGCTTAGCTCATCACTATCAAAATCGAAATAAACAACCTTCTCTATATGATCATATACAGGCAAAGCCTCCTGATCAGGGACTATAGATATTGGGATATCCTCGGGAATAATTTCCGGAGGATTTTCCCGTTCTTCTATATATTTAACAAGGGGTTCAACCACGGTTATTTGAGATGTCTTCTTGGTGCACCCAACGACTACCACCAGAACCACGAACAAGATATATTTCATTTTTTTGGTGCTTTCTTTTTGAAACTGTTAAAGGTTGGAGTTGCTTTTACAATCTTTTCCACAGGATTATAGAATGGTTGATACCATTGCGTAGGAACTTTAGTTTCTGGGATATCCTCGGGAATAATTTCCGGAGGGTTTTCCCGTTCTTCTATATGTTTAACAAAGGGTTCAACCACGGTTATTTGTGATGTCTTCTTAGAGCATTCTGCTACTACCATTAGGATTATTAATAAAAAATATCTCATTTTTTTGGAGCCTTCTTTTTAAAACTGTTAAATATAGGAATGATAATCATATCAAATATAACATCGTCTTTTTTGGTTGGTGTTGCTTTTACAATCTTTTCCAATACAACAAAGCCCAACATTATGTATTCCCAATTTTCTACTATAAATTTTGTCATTTCTTTCCTCCAATTAGTTATTTTAAAATCTTCGGCCTCCACCAGACCTCAGCGCTTTAATAATCAAGTCTTTTTTCCCTTTTTTTTCTTCTTCTTCTTTTTCCTTTTTTTCCTTTTTCTTCCTTTGAGCCAATAACTCTGACAATGTTTTTCCAGCTGCTATTGATGCCCCCATTTGTGCGCCCGGTTTTCCCACAGCCTCACCAGCAGCACGTAATAATTGCGGGCCTCTACCAGTTTCCAAAAACTTCTTCGCCCCAATCCCACCAACAGCCACAGCGGCGGGGACGGGCCCGACAAGCGGAACCGTTGCGCCTCCAGCAGACAACACCATCAAATCTCTTAATGATACTGCATTTTTTTTACCAATTCTTTCAGCGGCATCCTCCGCTGTATTTTTTATTGTTTTCAATGTGTGTATATTTTTTGATTTTGGCGCGGCATCTGGAACAAAATCATAAAATGATTCCGCAACATCTTTCCATATTAATTTAGCTGCCTTTCTTTTAACAACATCATCATCAGTTAATGCTGTTGTCTTCTTAAATGCAATTTTTCCTAATTCATTTTTGAGTTTTCTTAATCCCTTGGCATCTAAGTCACCTAAAGCCCCCCTGGTTTGTAGCTCTTCAAATATATTTTTAATGGCGCTTGTTGCTGCCTTACCTTCTCCTGCAAGGATCGTTTTTTCGTTACCCTTTTGTATATTCTTTAAGGTGTTGGAGAAAATCTCATTGGAATAAACTTTTTTTTCAGGATTATTTTTTACAAAGTCACTAACTATACCATCAACTTCTTTTGTAAGTGTCGAGGCTTTGTCTCCAGCTCTTTTTATTGTTTGATTTACAGTTCCATCGACTTTTAATTTAAAAATATCTTCAGCGTCAAACCCCATTAAACCCGCTTTTTGTTTTGGCTTAAGAATATTTGTCATAAACTTCGCAGCCCTCTTCTTAAGAACGGGCGATAGCTTATTCAATGCACCTGCCGTCACAGCAGATATTCCAATTTCGGCCGCAGCTCTTACAGGATCTATTTTCCCTGTTTCGCCAAACTCTTCAACCTGTTTAGTGCCTGCCGCAACAGCACCTTCCGCCCCACCAGCCAACGCAGCCGGGACTTTGCTAGCTTTTAAGAGAGGGCCTAGTCCTGCGGTTGCTAAACCTACAGGTATAGCAGCAGGATCCCTAACAACAGATTCTGCAACTTTTCTAATTGCCCCCGATTTTTCAGGTGCTTTTTTCCTTTTTATCGCCTCTGTAAACTTTTCGCCTCCGGGTAACAGTGTTGGCGAGGCTGCTGTAGCCCTACCCGGTAATGACAATAAATCCGTTATACCTGAAGCAGCCCCCTGTAAAAATTCTTTAGCTGATATTTTTTTATCTTCAAGAGCCTTTTCTCTTGTTTTTATAGCTCGCGGAAAAACTTGACTTTCTAGTTCTTGAGGAAGCCCAAAGAACGTTCGTTGCTCTTGTGTTCCACCAAAACCAAGGCGTTGCGCAAAAGTACCTTTGGTTTTCTTTGGTTCGTCCTCACCCACCAATGGGGCTTGCAGAAATCTGGGTTTATTCTTTTTTTCTTCATCCTCATCAATTAGTGGGGCTTGCATGAATTTTGGTGTTGGCATTATGGCTTCCTTCTTAGATTTCCATCTGGATCTCTAAATGTCGCACCAGAAGGAAGTTGATCATATTCGTCATCGGTTGATATTGTTGGTATGGTATCTGCTTCCCCTGGTTGTTTTTTTGTTGCACCACCTTTATCCGGCTTCTCAATTTGTACAACTACCAAATCAGGCCCCACACCAAACTTTTCCGCCAAATGTGTAAATCTATTAATATTTAATTGTTGAGTTTCTGATGCTTTATTAAATAATTTATTAGACCTATCAACAAAATCATTTCTCATATTGGGCGATAATCTTTCACCTGCTAATAGCTTTTTCCCCACAGCTATCCAGCGCTCACCTAACCCGCCCGTTGCTGCTGCATTAGCAAACTCACTTTCTCTTACAACAGATCCCGGATCTAACATTTTCATATAATTAAATATTAAAGCCAAATCACCAGCGGCACTAGGATCTACGGTACTTGCCTGTATTCTTCCATAAGAATCGTTGACAAGATTGAATGTTTTGGACAATTTATCAAAATCATCTCTTAATTTGTCTGAGTTATTAAACAAATCTTGCTTTGAAAGTTTATCGGCCTTCGTTTCTGCTCGTTTTTTTTCAATTCCCATCTTTTTATTAAATAAATCTAACTGAAATTTTCTATCCTCTGCAACATCGGCTTTTTTTTCTTCTCTTTGCGTTTTTCTTAATGCAGTAGCCCCTTGTATTTCTTCAAACTTATCTATAATTGCTTGACTTCTTTTAACTAAAGCCTTCTGTTTTTCTGTCGGTCTTTTCCCTTCTATTTTCGACAATATTTTTCTTGCCCTTGTAATCTTTTGAGGCTCTCCTTCCTTAACATCAAATTTAAACACTGATGTCGTTGGTTTTACTATAGCCTTTTCACCAGGTTGAAGGGTTTCTTCCGTGGCCGGAACCCCTTCTTCTGGCGGAGCTTCCGTCTTGCCTTCTAACATCGCGTCTAAAGCCTCTAATTGACCCGGACTCAATTTGCTCCTTACCTGCTGGCCTATTATTGATTCTGGGCTTAGGTATTCAGCATACTCTTGTACAGTTTCTTGAGGGCGCTCTTTGGCAGACGTTAGAACATTCAACAACTCATTTGATTTCATCGGGGATGTTTTTATTAGTTCTCTCTCTTCATCACCAGCGCCAATACTGCTAAGGAGTTCCTCAATTTCTTTATCACTTTCAACGTCTGCAAGTTTCTCTTTTGTCCCAAATTCGGCTTGCTCAACTTGAGTTGTTAACAAGCGTTTCCGCAATTCGTCAATAGGCTTCTGTTTTTCTTCCTTGGCAAATTGGCGTTTTTCTGCTGCTCTTGTCTTAAGCATATCAGAAACCGTCCCGCCAACATTTTGGAACATTGAGGATATTTTACCTAAAGCCTCTGCTTTACCTCTTGACTTTCCTGGGTATGTAGGCATCATATGACCTTTCTTGGATTTTTAACACTTCTTAATACATTCATGAAATCTGTAGCAAAAGTATTTTGTCTTGAAGAAGCACCAGGCCCAGCTGCAACTTTGCTTTGAAAATCTAAACCGCGAAGATTTACATCTCGTTTTTTTGCTGCCAAATTTTTTTCAAATTCTTTTTCCTCTAATTTTGCTAAACGGTCTGCCTCTTCTTTCCGGGCTCTTACCTCATTAGCAGCAGCAGCTGCGCCTGTTATTCCTGCACCAACTTGCCCAGCAAGTTCAATTCCACTACCAATAGCATCAAGACCTTCTGGGGATATACCCCTTTGTTGAGCACCGGCCGTAGGAAGAGGAGCGCTTGCAACGGTTGGCTTGGCTGCTGAAGGCTTAGAAAGAGGTTGCATAGAAGGTGGCGGGGGTGGTGGTGGCCTTCCCCTGTCAATTGGTTGAGCACCAGGAACTTGCCTTGCGACCTGTTCGGCACCTCTCCTTTTCGACAACTGCCTTCCTAATCCTTCAATATCAGTATCTCTTTTTTGCAGCTTGCGAACTTTTTCTCTACGCTCTGCCTCTTTTTTCTCTTGCTCCTTAGCTAAAGCAGCTTCCTCTTCAGCAGCCCTCTTGCCAAGTCCTGCTTGTATTGATTTTGTGGCAACTGTTGCAACTAATGTTGCGAGCCAAAATATAGTGTTAACCGCCATCCTATTTCCTCCTTTATCCTGCTAAATTCTCAGCCCAAGAATTAACATTTATCACAGAGTCCCGGCTCTCCAGCCCTCTAAATGTTCGTTTGCTTCCCGTCGAAACGTCCATAATCTCAAACGCCTGGTGATTACGACCTGATTTTTCGTTATATTTTCCACGAGTAATAATCATTAACCGATCTCCCACTTTTAGAACATCCCCTTCTGGGGGAACCCCGCTTAGAGTATTTTTTCTACGGCTAGCGATTCCCATGTTTGCAGTAGGAGAATTGGCTGTTAATGTTTTATAGACAGAATAATTTTTGTTATTCTCAGCATTTGCACCTCTTAATGCTAATGCAATTTCATCGTATGTCATGCTAGTGCCGTTACCATCGTCCCCAACTTTGTAGAGATTGTTGCCTTCGAAAAAATAATCCCCTGGATTACCAGTATTTGAATCAGCAATCTCAGTCCCACCTAGCGATGGAGAAGTGTCTGTGCCATATACTGTTTCATTCATATGATTGTTAAACTTTTCTGCATGTTCGCCAACTAATCCAACAAAAACATTGTTTCCATTAGCATCTACCTCATACACGCCAGCATCTAACTTGCCATCACCATCTGCGTCACCCTGTTGCAATGCATACTGATACTGTTGATTAACCCAATCAGCAGCGATAGCATCTTGAACGGCATTAGGATCGGGCTCCGTAAACTGAAACCCATCAGGCAATTGTGAGCCCAACGACTCCTTAAGAAAGTTAGTTGCAACCCCAGGATCAAGACGACCCTCAGCAACTTCATTTTGTAGGAAGTTATACTGCTGTTCAATTTTAGCCATATCAATACCAGCCTGTTGAAGATCAACTTTAGCCTGATCAATAGCTAAATTGTCTTGATGTATCTTTAGCTCTTGTGTGTGCCTAAGCTCCATTAGCACTTTGCTATTTTCAAAATCATTATTCTGTAATGCTTGCGCCAATTCATTGTTAACATAAGCCATCGACTTCTCGAACCCTTGTTCCTGTGATATCCTATCCATTTCTTGAGTATGGGCAAATGTCATAATATTTTTTTGTCTATCAACGTCATTGTTCGCCCTGGCATCTTCTAATTCAAAGTTTAAGTGTGACATTTTTTCGTCATGAGTCATGTCATTAGTTTGAAGTTTTAATTGCAGCATGTTCCTGTCATCGGCAATTTTGAGTTGAGCTTCAATATCATTGTTTTGTAATGCAATTTGCTGTTCTCTGTCAAGAAAATTCTCAGCATTTACGAAGTCTTGTTGACCCAGCCTCTCATCAGTTTGCCAGGATTGGGTTGCCACTCGCTGCGCTTCTTGAAACTCTTGTTGCTTCTCCTGCATAACTATTTGCAAGTCTCCCTGCATCTTTTCAATTTCTTTTTGTGCGTTAATATCATTGTCTTGAACAGCAAGATCGTGTTGATTGGCCAATTCCGCTTGAGATGCTGCAAACTCTTGTTGTGTCATCAGCCTACCAGTGTCAAGCTCATCTTTCAACCTTAACAATGATTCTTGGGCATTTATATTCAGATTTGCAAGGGCCTCATCACTTGTTATTCTTGCCATCGCAATTTTTTCTTGACTCGCAAAACCCTTAAGCGCAAGTTCGTTTCTCATCTTTTCTATTTCTCCTTGCGCTGCAATGTCATTGGCCTGAACAGCTAAGGCGTGCGCTCTATCAAGGGCATTCTCAGCGCCCCTAATTTGGCCCTGGGTAATGGTCAAACCTTCGTTAATCCTACCTTGCAATTCAACTATAGCCTCTCTACCCTGTTGGTCGAGTGCTGCCAAGCCTTCCTCACTCGCAATTTGAGCAAATGCAATTCTTTCCCCACTAACAAGACCCTCTCTTGAAAGTTGTGCCCTCAATTCTTCTATTCTCTGTATTGCTTCTATGTCGTTGCTTTGTTCTGCTAACCCTTGCGCTCTGTCAAGCGCACTTTCAACACCCTGAAACTCGTGCTCTGCTATCTGGGCACCCGCAGCAATCTTACCTTGTAGGTCTGTTATGGCCAACTTGCCCTCTTGATCAATTTTCGCTAAATCTATAGCGCTTTGCAACTTCTGTTGTTCTTGCTCTTGCTGTTGACGCAAGCCAGCTTGACCTTGTGTTAATTCCAGGAGACTTTGCGCTCCAGCTTGACCTTGTGCAACGGTTTGCTGTTTATCTGCCACTCTGTCAGCTATTAATTGACGCTCTAAGTCCTTGCGCTCCCTAAACTGTTGCTGCTTTGGCGCAATTATTCCTTCTTCCACAAATTTACCCGTATCCCGAAATCCTTGCGTTGTCAAACCTTCTCTTATCTGTTTTTCTCTTTGGGATTGAGCTACAGCAAGATTTTCTCTTGCAATTCGTTCTTGTTCGGATAATCCGGTAATTTCGCCACCCAACTGTCGTTGTGTAGCTTCAGCACTTTTTTTGAACAATTCGGTCTGCGTAATATCAAAAGGCTGTTTCGATGGCTGTAATAATTCCCCCATTTGCCTTGTTGGTGGCGCTGCTACCAGTTGAGTCTTGCCTAAAGCCTCATCAAGTGTTTGTACCACAGGCGCGGGCTTCACAGTTTGTGATGCCACAGGTTGTTGCACCGTCGCAGATGGTAGCGCAGAGGTCTTTTTCTTTAACCCCAAAGGATCATCATCTGTCAACTTCTTATTAAAATCTCTTGTAAAATTTGTTTTGTTATTATTGTTTAAAAAATTGGTAGCCATCACCATATCCTTAAATTAAGATCTACACGACTCACAGTAAATTTAACTACTATATTATTTTCATTACTTGTCACTACATATACATCACATGCTGCGTTTTTTAATATTATTTGACACCCTACAGGAATTCTTCCTAAATTATGATCTATCACATTTAATTCTCCAGCAATTCCATTATCCGGGATTCTCACAATCACCGCATTAAAATCACCGTCTTTTTTAGCCAGATCAATAGCCTCAGATGCATGTTTGATGTTAGCATTGTGAGACGGGGTAACGGTTTGCGGTAATAATGGCAACCTCTGCGTGTATTCTTTTATCGTGTCCGGCATAATAGGTTTTTGCCCCTCGAGACAAATTAATGTCCTTTGTGTTGTTTAGTCCCAAATATAATACACTATAATAGACCTTCTGTTTTGGGATGTTGTAGAACCTGTGCCACAGTTATTGACATTTGCAAATTGAGTATCATCTGTTTTCCGCATCGAAAGACCTGAACTACTAATATCATAGAGACCAGATACAGGAGCACCGTTCTCATAAATCGTCACCCCAGAACAATAAGTAGTAGAGGTTGGTCTTAAACTGGCAGGCACCCCTTTGATTGCAATCCCATAATAAGTTGCTGCATCCAACGTATCATTTAAACCTGGAATTGAAAGAGTAACCTGGTTTCCTATTCTAACATAATTTCCGGTTCCTACCTGTTCGTTTAGCACAACGGATAGACTACACGCAAACGTTCCCTCTTCATACGACTTTAAAAACTGTCCACCGCCGATGGTAATAGAGTCATAATTAGCAGAACCTACAGAAAAACTCCCAACCTTTAAGCCATTAGTTATAGTTAAAGTATCAAAAGTTACGGTGTCAGTAGTCCGTACGTTTTGGTCCATAGCATATACCTCGTTGGGGCCTTGACCAGTATTTACAGCGTTGCAACCTAATCCATTAGTTACAAAAGCAGTATCAAAAATACCTAACGGTGAAGCGATATAGGTTGTTAGCTCCAAAGACCCCCCAGCACTTATATTTTCAGTAAATCTTACGTTACCAGTAATAGTGTCCATTACTGTCGAACCCACAATTGTATCAATATTGACATTAACAGCCGTTAAGGCTCTTGTGTATATAGTGTCTGTACTCACCAAATTAGTCACTATACTGTCGATAAAAGGCTTGCCCTGGATACTATCAATATCCGGATTGCCTCTTATAGTGTCTACCTTTAATTTGGTCATTGTTGTCGATGTGTCTAATTTTGACAATGCAATATTGGCATCTGCTGCTAAATTAATATTGCCAAGCCTACCATTAGTAATAGATTGGACAGAATCTTTAAATGGATGAAAAAAAACATCAACAGACATTGTGTCACCATCAGCAAAATCTTCAACTCCAGTATCATATTCAAGCGTATCACCTCCAGCAGCATATATTGACACCGACATAAACAACAACATTAATAAAAACATTTTCATATATTCCTCGCCATCATTTTATAAGTAAAATCAAACCCATCAAACGCAAAAAAATTATCTTCATGACCAACCACTTTGCCGCCTGCATTTAAATAACCACTAAAAAATTCAAAAGACAACGCATTGCCTATCATATCTGAATCAATAGCAACCTCCAACTCATCTTTCGTTATAGTCCCTACAGAACCCGCAACACTAACACCTGCGACAGCAGCTTGTTCCACAGGAACTATTGTTGATATCGATTTGTCTTTATCGCTAAATGCATACGGCCTTACCAATAGCGATCTTTGCAACTTTGCTTTAACACTCAGACACCGCGCCTGTTTTCTTACCTGCAAAGAATTTCCAAGAAAATCCTTTGTTCTAAACTGGGTTATCCAATCGGTTAAACTACCATTGACTTCAGTATCCCTTTTAAAATCAAGGCTCAATTGATAAATTTGCTTATCGTTGGTATCAGCAAACAACACCGTCCCATCTGCTCTCTGTAGCAAATATTGTGCATTAATTTCATAAGGAAACCATACAGCATCTGCTTGATCCAATTGAACTTCAAATATTGTTTTCATATCACATAACCAGGTTTTTGTATTATACAGTTTTCCCTTTTGCTCCCTGGTAGTTAATGCATAATAATGGTCAAATATTATATTTGCGGAACAATTCCCTTTAGACAACGCTGCGGACAATGATGTTGGTGTACTTCTACGACTAATATTAATTATTCTTCTCCCAAGCATCATATTTACAGCATTCTCGTTATCCATAAAGATAAGCCAGTTTTTATATTCTGTAATAGTGTTTTGCTGCAACAAGCCTATATTCTCTGTTATACGAACAATTGGAGAGTTAGGATCAGCTTGTGGCAACATACATATAGAATCCTCGGAAAAAATATATAAATCTTCTCTCTCTGTATTCTGATTGTACAACGCCTTGATCCCTTTTACTTCACCCTTGCCTGGAATTTCAATAAAAGAAGTTGACTTTTGATACTCAACATAAGCATCTGTTTGAGCTATTTCTGAAAACCTTAGCTTCGACCCATCAATCCAAAATTGTCTATCGTTTGCACTTTCGCTAATTTCTCCTTGCTCAGGTTGACCGTGATTTCTCTGAACTAACTCCGTTAATTGTGCATCTGGTGTATTGTCTGTATATACTGTGGTTGTATTATCGTTAATTGTTCCAATCAGGAAATAGTTTGCACCGCCTGCTGTAGTTCTATATATCTTTCTACCATTAACCCTCGAATCAGGACTAATTGGAATGCTGGAAATAGACAATTTCTCGCTTGCTAATGTCACACTATTACTTGCAGCCGAAGGGTTGGATTCAAGGTCATCATCTGTTATATATGTAACCACAACAGCATAAGAGCCTGTCAAAACACCCGCAGCGCCCGCAGCAACAGTAGCAGCCGATACCGGGCTTGCAATACCCACAACTCCAACAGTGCTACCATTCAGCTTCCTCTGAGTTGTCGCACCATTATAAAAACATATACCTCGCAGAGTATGGAAATAAATCTTTTCATTACCTATAGTATCAATTACCGTAGACGAAGACAACGAATGCTCAATTAATTCAACTCCACTTGCAACAAGAATTTTAGCAGAACCATCCCTATCTATATACTCATACAATCCATTAATAGGACTGCTTAACTGGCTTCCCCAAGGCTTTTTACCGGGGCGCTTAAACAATGTCCCACCATCAATATGAACATTGTTACAACTCTGCATTTTATTGTTCGCAAGTTCAATAGCATCGTGATATTGGTCTACACCGCCGTCCAATTCTACGTATAAATGATATTTTGCTTTTTGCATTCTTGCCATTTTTATAAGTCGCTTTGATAAAGACCGTCAATATCTACATCAAACCCTTCTGCATTAGAAGCGTCTGCTATCCTTTTGCCTGTAGTGTCATAATTCTGTACTGTAACAAAATCCACAGACAATGCCACATTTCGAGACCGTCTCTCTTCTTGAGCCAAGAAATCAGCTTTCTGTAATTTGTTCGCGGCAGTGTCTTCGTTTGCCCATTCGTAACAATATGCAATAACATACGCCCACAAAACTTGCTCCAAGCATTCATCTATAGCTACGACAATGCTGCTTAGATTTGTTCTAACAGCATTCCAAGTACCATATACTGTCCATGTTTCCACAGCATCCGGCGTAGTTTCAAGGATAAATTCATTAGTTGTTGAATCTAATGAAAAATTTTGACTATCACCATCACTATCTCTGATATCCTGGATTTTGCGTATTGTAGCAGGTACGGAATATCTAACTGTACCACTAACAGTATTAAATGTTGCGCTATTAATAGGCACATCCATCTTAGACAGAAATTTAGCTACAGCATCAGAAATATTTTGCTCTTTGACAGTATCACTCTGTTTACCCAACAACTTCAAAGAATTATCAATTCTTGTTTTTATGCCAGCAAGCGAAAGTGCCATTATTTATCTCCGTCACGTTTTTCTTTTAACCTTTCAAATCTTCTATCAACAGCCTTCTTGTTATTGATGACCATTGTCCTTATACTTTGAATTTCTTTCTCGACAAGCTCACTTAACCCAGAAATTCTTTTTGCCAACATCCCGTCGTCTGTGTCACCACCGCTCAAAAAAGAAAGCTCATCTTTTAATTCTGCAATTTTACAACTAACATAATCCTGCATTGTGGCATTAGTAGTTCTTTTACTTCTAGCTAATTTAAAAGCCTCTTCACGTTCTGCTAAAAGCTGTTCTTTTGGTATTAATCTGAAGCCTCTATCTTTTAAAACTTTAATAAGATCTCCGTCAGATGTAGAAAAACGACCACCTTCGCTCTTTTTAAACCTTACTTCAACGTTAGGTTTATCTTCTCCAATTGCAAGGAAAAATGTCCCAGCACCCTCAAAAACTGTTTTTTCTTCTGTTTTTACCACTTTTTTTGGTAATTTTGCCTGTAGCTCTTCAGCTTCCTTTGTGCTTGCTGGCTTAACGCTTGTTCCTGCAACGCCGCTTCTTACATTATCCATTTAAATTCCTTTCTAAACAATACATAGATAGATAGGGGACATAGAGCCCCCTATCTTCTTATCGTTCTTTGTAGTAAGTATAATCTTTTCTAAGATACATCTTAACTTCTTTTAGATATATCTGACCTGCCGTATAGTTCAAGATTTTTACGAACAGATATGAACCGACCTCATCACTAATGTCAACATAATTCTGTTGCGCTCCCGATGGTGAGAGTGTGTCAAGAACGTTCCAATTTCCAGACGTGGTATCTGTTATACTTTGACCTCTCGTCAGTTGATACAAAACCTCTGCCGAATCACCCGCAAGCAATTGAGCAGCTATAAGGCCAACGCCTTTAAACTGAGTGCCGTTCGTTTCACTTGCAACTGGATACGGCCCCCTAACAGTATACTCATCTGTTGCAATGGTATCTATCGCATCAAGAGTGTCAGAATCAAATATCACATACACCCTATTGTTAGTCGCTTTAAAACCAGTTTCGACACTTGGATTCGAATAAACGTTCGCAGCCATAGAAACAGCGGCAAAAAGCAAAACAAATAATAGTACCTTTTTCATAATCTTATTCTCCTTATATTAAAGTACAGTTTTAACTAATTTGTGGTGAAGCAGAGACTTTAACAATAAACCGCCCTCTGTAACATACTGTGCTTCCCGTGCATCGGTACCAGGAGTTTGAATCATATCTTCATATTTAGTATCACGATTTTTTATGTGTTTATAGGTGACCCTTTCAAGATCTAACACAACCATTAAACCCTTTTGTGTATCAGGGCTGAACTTGTTAAAAACCCCATTAGTCATGATATCAAGAATACCGTGATTAGTCTCAAGGGTAATAATATTAATACCATATACAGACTCTTTGGGCCTAGTCTGTTGTTTAACTCTTGACCAATCACCTATGATTGATTTAAAACGTGAATCAACAAAAGCGGTTTTCTTAGTTGGCCCATACTCAAAAATTTGTTCTGCGATTGGCCCAAAGAAATCGTTTTCAGAAATACTTTCTTCCCAAGTAATAGTAGAGTCCCCGGCAAGCTCCGCAACAATTCCACGAGTTAAATTAACCGTGTTAGTATCTGCATCAGTTGTAGAGTCTGCACCTGGATTGTACCAAAAAGAATACTCCATATCCTTTTTATGTTCAACAAGTGCCTGTGTTTTCTCTTCATCCCAAGCATCAACATTTTTCGTTTCAAGAACTACATTTTTAAGAGTATCGGTTACACCAAATGATCTTTTAAAAATCTGGGTACGTCTTTCTCTCGGAGCTGCTAACTGTGCCTTTATAGAGGCTTTTACTCCGCCATCTGTTGCTGCAAAACCAACTATTTCAAACTTATCATTATCTGCAACTTCTTTAGTTGTAGAACCAATATTTCTTTTAACGGTAATATCAGCGCCTCCACTATCAACAGCAGTAACAAAACAAAACTCGCCATCTTCTTGGGTTTTGTTTTTAATAGTATCACCAACTCTTAGAGCTGTATTACTATCAAGTGTTATTGTTGTTGTTGTTGTGTCTGCAACTGCGCCGTTTACTGTCAATGTCCGCGCCAAGGGATCCTTCTCAATTACTTTATATGCAACTTCGTCTGCTATCTCCCTTTTAACTAAAGAGGGTACGCTTTCAGGCTTGTTTTTACCTTTGAAATACAATAGACCACCCATCAAGGTAATCAGTGGGGCCTCTGTCGGTTCACCCACATGCCATATAATGGGCGTAACGTCAACCGCCAGCAATTCTTCTGTGCTGGCATTGGCATTGGTTTTATTGGCTGATATCGTTGCCATAATTTACTCCTATATTAATTTAATTTTTTACACTCTTGTGCCTCGACCAATATTATTAAAGCTTTTCATAAACGACAAGCTTGCCGCCGCCTTGTGGTCATCCGGCAACAAATCATCGCTCGAAACGGTCTCGGCTTTTTTTGTGTCCCTTATTTGTTTTTCAAGAGACTTTTTTATTTTTGACTCCATTTCTGGAATATCTTCAACTATTCTTGCGTTTGATGACGCTTTTGAGATAAAATCAAAGAAACCCGACTCCGCAACAAAATAATCAACAGGAACTTTTGTTAATTCAGCGAAGGTATCAATAAATTTATTAATACCAAACTTCTCAAAATCTTCTGCAATTTCGGGATAATCCTTTTTCGCTTCTGTTATTCTGTCAGCAGCTTTTGTCTTTATGGTATCATGTTCTCTCTGAACAGCATCAGCAGCCTCCTTCTGTGCTTGTGTATTAGCTTCCTGGTCTTTATGCCATTGGTATTCTTGCGTTTGTGCTTCGTCTCTCCCCTGTTCGTATGCACCTTTAATTTTTTCATACAAATCAGGATAAGATTCGACAAAACTGTCAACAGTGTCAATTCCTAATACGTTCATCAAACCATCAACGGTATTGACATAATTGTCCTGAACTTGTTTTAATGGTGACAGCGGTGTTGGAACATCTGTTTTGTTCGCTTCTAAAACCTTATCTACATTAGCCTCAGCTTTCTTCCTTGCCATAGCGTCACTTTCTAACTGATGCTCATTCTGTATCTTGGTTTTTTCAGCTTCAGAATCTCTCAAAGAATTAACCAAACCCATCACAGTATCATTAGATGACAACTCACCTATGTCAATGTTTTTTTCTTTAAGAAAGTCAGCTATTTCAGGGTCGATCACATTCTCTTTATCGACCGTCTTCTCTCCATCACCCGAATCCTTAGAATCCGCACTATCAGAATCAGTTGGCTTCCCGGTATCACCTCCATCTCCTACATCACTACTATTGTCATTGCTGCTTGTCGCGCCTGATGTAGTCTTATACTTTAATGATTCAAGGCCGCTCATAGCTTCGCCTATACTACCGCCAGAGTTGTTTTCTGCTTCAGCCCCCGTTGATCCACCACTTTCTAATACTGCATTTTCTTCCATTTTATTTTCCCTTTCAAATTAAGCACACCTAATTTTCCTCACGTTTTCAACAACTCTAATACTAACCGCAGGTTCACCATTCACCATGGTTACATGGTAAGCAGTTTCCTTCATGTCATACATCAAGCCATCCAAAACATCTATAATTAAATTGGTTAATCCTAACCCAATTTTCATTTCAATTGAATTTTTTAAATAACATGTAAATGCCGGGAAACCCCTTGTTTTTTTCCTCCAAGGAAGGGATATTCGCCAATCAGGCCCCCTCCTTTTGTCCCCAGAATGCACCCACTCTTCATGGAGCTGGTTCCATCTTGCGGATAACGTAAACTTAAAGTCATACTTATTTTCGAAATCAGTAAAAGGGCAAAAGAAAAACATTCTCCAAGCAATTTTTTTCTTAAAGAACTTGACCAACTCTTTTTTAAGCTCTTCTTTATAGTCGTTAACAACTATATTTATGTTATTATCTAGTAGGTGCATCATTGCCTCCCGTCAAACCTTGCTTATAAGCAAGCATCGACAATGCATCAGATGCTCTCTGCGACACTGATATCAATTGTTTTACCTCTAATATACATCTGTTAACACCAGATAATTCTTGTGGCGTCTTTGCGGTATCTGCAACATCTCTCATCCTCGACAACGTATTAATTAATTCCGATGTTAAACAATTGTTTTGCGACAACTTTGCCACGGCCCCTAAATAGCTTTTATCTTCCCATCGTTTTTGATAAGGCTTTGAATAACCGTCTGATACAGGCACATATATGACCGTATCTGATGTGTCGTCACCATTTAGCATTTTCCCGGCCTCTTCTTTGGTTAATACTTTTAATTCAAAACATTTACACAACATTTCAATTATGTTATGAAAGAACTTGTGCATTTTGTACCTCCTGCGCTGGTAATGGTGCCCCGCTTTGTGGGACTATATTTTGCTGTCCACCAATTTCTGGCGGTGGTGGTATGGTTGCCTCAAGTTCTTTCATCTTTTCATCAATCCCTTTAATATTAAGTGCCGTCCCGACTTCTTTGAGAGAGTCAATCATTAATTTAGCTGGAAGAGGATTCCCCTTTGCCGTTAACACTTGATCAAACTCAGTTATTAATCTTAAAAACGACATGTGCTTCCCGGCTGCCGTATCGCCCAATTCTCTTTTGATATCATAAGAATAATCTATACCACCTAAATCACCAGGATAGTGTTTTATATAAGATTCTTCACCATTAATTGCAATTTTTGCAAGCCTCTCCTCATTAAAAAAATCTTGCTGCATTCTTATCTTTATTGACATACCGCGCTTAATGCCCATATCGATATAACCCTGGATTGCCTCAACTGTGTCGTCCTCCCTATCGGCAAGCAACGATATACCTGTAGCAGTATCTGCATTACTACCAGCATCTCGACCTCTCAGATTAGACGAGGCTCCATACTGCTGTTTGGCCTTCTCAATAAGTTGTAGCATGCTTTCAACTGTACCCATCTGATTTCTATTAAGCTCTAAAGGTTTAATAGAAGCTCCTGGAGCAACCCCCTCCTCTAATGGAAGCAACCCATTAGGCAGGCCATTAATAAGCATGTTAACTCCACCTATAATATTCCGAGGCTGCACTTCATACATAAACTTAAGCGCAGAATTCATATAGTCGCAATACTGATTAACTGTACTATTTTCCCAATAGTTTATGGGCAAAATTGCATCATTAGCGCCAATACCATAAGGGCCATCGGGTTCTGCATAAGTCATCATTTTCCAATAAGGATGGCCCATAAATGGGTTTGGGCGTATTGCCAACACTGCGTTGATAGACTTGACATATAACATATAATAAGGTGTTGGATCGTCCCTATTTCCTTTATTTCTTATTGTTCCCGTGTATTCATTAACAACAACAATATTTTTTCTTTGATCAAGATCGTCATTACCACGCTCGGAATAAAAGGTATCTTGCCCTACAACAAACCCTAAACCTTCACCATCTTCCCACTGTTTTATAACTCGTTTAACTCCTAGTTGATGATAGTTAGGGTTGTCTGACATTTTGTAAAGCTCTGTAATAGGCAACTCAAACCTAACAGAGCCCCAATCGCTATCCTCAAAACTGTTTTTTGTTACATCATGAGCAAAATTCAACGGGTGAATTACTTGTGTCGCAGTGTATTCATTTCTTGTAATATTCTCATCTATTTCGGTGCCAAGATCTATCCCAAAATTATTTTTAATCCGTCTCCTAATTTTTTTGATATCTTGTTTGGTTCTGAAATACTCTCTACCTACAGCCGTTCCCCACAGCCCTACGTACCAATACATGTCAAACAGTTTCTTTTTAAAATTTGTTATTCCAAGATCGTAATTAAGATTAAAATGTTGAACCTGTGCCTTAATTTTTGCCTCATCGTCAATGACAGAATTGTCTTGAGGGTTTACAAAAACAAGTGGTTTTGTAGCGTGGGCTGCTTTAAACTGCGCGTCCAAAGTATTTACTGCAACAAAAAATGATGCAAAATTTAGTTGAGACCTCCACACAGGAAGTCTCCCAACAGTCCTGCGGTGAAATGCCATCCAGCGTTTTACATATCTATCCCACGCCCTGCCGTACTCAGTTGACAAATAAAAATTATCAACCCTTTCCGAAACATATTCTAAAGCACTTTTCACGCTTTTTTCATTGTTAAAATCTATTGCCATTATCCACCCACATGTAATATGTTAAAACTAGCATTAAAAATATCCAAATCTGTGGTATCATCGGTATTTTTTGCTCTTATATCTATTTCGTGCGACGTGTTTGTTACCCTTATTATTGCCGTACCGCTCAACGACCCTAAGCTACCAGCAGCACCAAAATCTCTTTTTGCGGAGCCGTCTTCTTGTTCTACTCCGTTAACATGTATGTCAACTTCGAAATTCTTATTGTTGCCTTCGGGATCACCCGATATCTGCCAATCTATTTTATATAGTCCAACTACAGGCACAACAAAACCAGAAGTGTCTGCATTAAACAACACACCATTTGACACTCCTGCCGTCCAGCCGTCAATTTTAATATACACGTTAGCAGTATCAATAGTAATTGCAACAGTGTCCTCATGAATCCACATTGAAGCACACGGCAACCCGACCCCACTTCCAACAAACACCAAACCAGCCTTAGCCACTTGTGGATAGAGCGTGTCTATTTTGCCATATTGAAAATAGCAAGAGTCCCCATAGGCCACAGTTGACCTTAAAGTATCTATTCTCCCATCAAACAACGAGTCCAAATCGTCAACTCCCTTGTTCCACTTTTGACTAATTTCGTACTGAAATTCCCTCAACGACTGAGGATAAGGCCTGGCAGGACTACCCATTTTTGAAGTAGTTCTGTCAGCCGCAAAGGTTAGGCTAAATAAAATTAGTATGTGTGCTAGTGGTTTGTACATCATTTTACGCTTCCATAATCCACATAAGTCGTTATCAAAGTAAATTCACCCGCTGTCATTGCGTCCCAATTTTCGGCATCAGGGGTTCCATTAACAAATATAATCACAGCGCTTGAACTTGGTGCAACGTAAGGAGTGCCCCCTACAGCACTTGACAATATTGCATTAGCTGCTTTTACATCGGCAGATGTTGCATACTCATCTGTACCAGCTCCGTCCCCAATATCAACAGCAAAGGAAGTGGTAATACCTGCAACGGCTTCGGTAGTAAACATGACACATTCTAAAATTCTGGCATTTGCTGGGATTGTATCCGCTCCGAGGCTTTGTTCTGTAGTATTAGCAGCACTATCAAAAGCTATGTCGGTTCCGGTTTCTCCTGGGTGTCCAATAGTAACTATACTGGATCTAACCAAACCCTGTAACGCTCTGCCTCTCACATTATTAGTAAATTTCAATGTGTCTGTAGTTAAAGATTTGTCAACAACAGGACTACCCAAAAATCTTGTGTTTCCAGTAACGGTGTCTATTGTCGCCTGAATTGAGTATATAGAATCAATCGAAACAACGGTGGAGCGTAGAGTGTCGATTCTACCATCAAACAGAGAATCTAAATCATCCACGGCCTTATTCCACTTTGTGACGATTTCATATCGAAACGGCTTGAAAGAGAGTGGAGATGGGCTACCAGGACTACCCATTTTTGCTGTAGTTCTGTCTGCGGACAACACCATGCTCAATAACGTTAATATTACTAATAATGATTTGTACATTCTACGACCCCTTCTTTTATATGTTTGTGCAAAAGCCTTTTTGCTCACTAACGTGACTTTTTAATTATTAAATACAGGTATTCCTAGTCGTTGATACCATCGTACAATAATTTTATTTGCCGATCCTACTTTATTGGCACCCAACCCCGTTATTTTTAATAGAACTCCGGGGGAATAATTAGGCTGTACTAATTTGTAGGCAGAGGCATCACTTGTTGTCAGAGTGTCTAAAGCATTAGTACCATAGTAACCAACTGTATCTCTGGCATATCTCATAATAGGTGCTACAACCCTTAGCCAAGTGCCTAAAGTATCCAAATCTGCCAGTGCCAACGTGTCGTATAACAAGCCTCCAGTATACGCAGATGAGGTATATAACCTCACTGTCTTGGTAAGACCCCGGTCAAACACTTGCATTAAAGTGACGCTTACAGATACAGAGTCACTAGCAAAACCCGCAGAAGACGTGTCATCCATACTAATTTCTAAAGACATTTCGTTGTGTGCTTGCCACCAATATATTGGCGTGTATACAGAGGCAGGCCCGGTTACATACAAAGTATCTGATCTCATCAACTTTGTATTTACCACCCGGGGGGTTTTATATGCCTGAGCTAACACCACCTGAGCTAACACCACCATGAACAACACAATAAATAAAAACCTCATCATTTCACACCTCCTTTTCCACCACACATAAATTCTGCAATTTTATTATTAACTTTTCTTTAATTTTCTTCTCTAATAAAGATATCATTTCACTCACATCTTTATTGTCAAGCAAGTCCAAATCCCTAAAATCCACGCCAACCACAAACCCTTTAGGCTTCTCTTTTTCAAAAGAAAACCTAACGGCGGTTATTTTACCTGTTTCGCGGGAAAACACATGTGTGTATATTGTTTTTGTTTTTTCTTCACTCATTTTATAAAACACAGCCTTTCTTGTTCATCCTGCAACCCTTCCTTTTTCTAACCAACAAGAAGATATTATATTTTTGCAAACACCGCTTTTACAGCACCACTCGTCATCAATAGTCACATGGTAATAACAACCACAGTCATCATTAAATTTATTGTAAGCAAAATTCTCAGAACGTAAATGCCTTGGGTCGATTGTCTTGCTCCCAAACCATTTAATAACATATTCTTTCGTATAATAACTTGTAATCCTATTGTTACGCACATCATACCTTGACCAATTTGACAACAGAACACTATGAAACCCATAAGATTGACACAGCTTTTTTAGAGGCTTTGTTACAGGGACATTTGCTTCTGCAAACACCCCACCCTCCACATCTGTCGAATATATCATTGATAACATTACTGCCGCTCCCTCTGCTGAACATATTCATCTTGCAACCCTTCCTTGGCACGAATACAAAATTGCCGTGCCCACTCACTTTCAGGAATGGAAGCTGCCAAAGCACAACCAGCGTCAAACCAATCCCAACCTTTAATTGGTGGCAAAGAAACCTTTGGTTCTACATAGTCTCTCGTAAAACAAATTGCCTTTAAGGCCATTTCCTTTAATTCATAATCAGTCAACTCTGCCACTCCCTCTGCTGAACATATTCAACCTGTCTATCTTCCCGATGGTCGTACCTATCAAACTCTTTGTCGACATCAAAACCATGATACTTTAATAGTTCAAACAACTTCTCGCAACCACCATCAGTCAACTCTTTTGCCGCATCATATTTTAACACGACATGCAAATTTTCTTTATCCTCTACGGTCACAGTTGGCCCCAAAGAATGAACAATACAACCGTTGAATCTCATTTCACAGTGATAACCTGCATCATATTTATACTGGCATTCAAACTTAAAACAATTACTATTCATCTCAAGAATCCTTTTTCCGCTGGTTGCTTCTTATTATGTGAAGCATATGGTAACTCATCATCCTCAAACTCATATTCTTCATACCACTATCTCTAATTATAGTATTGTATGGATGGTCGTCGTCTATTATATTACCATCAACAATTATATTATTAGAAATAATTAGTATATCTAATAAACATAAAAAATCCTCATTTTTTAATACGACATTGTCGCCATTAACATCAACATCTTCAAATACCATTTAAATCCCTCCTTCTGGACAATTTACTATATTCTGGATAAATTTGGCGAAAAAGATCCTCGTTTTGATCTTGAATAAAACATTGAATCGCTTCTGGATCTTCCCAGCTCACCTTTTTTACAATTTCAAATTACATTTGTTACATGTGACATACTAAAACCCCGTTTCCGACTTGGCGTGTAAGCTCAACGCATTGGCGATTTGCCTGCTCATGTTCGTTGAAGATAGGTTCTTAGCCTCTTCACTAATACTCCTTACTGTCTTCATTTTTATTGCAGTTAAACCGTACCTCGTTTCATCCGCTGTGTGGTCTATTTCACATTTTTTCACATCTTCTGGGCGATTGTCATCACTAACAAGTATCGGGAAATAATCCTCGAATGTTTTATTGTACTTGCTCCAATACAACAGCTTAGGTTTGCCTGTCAACTTGTCGCAACTGAAATAATCTAAGACGACTTGCCACCCGTTAATTCTATTCTTATTCGCTGGAGTCCACGTTACTTTTTGTGGAAACTTAGCTTTAAAATAATCTATTGGGGCCGTTTCGTGACCGTCCAACCCTGCCGATGTCCACATATTATTATCACAATATACCTCCATGGGCAACGAACCGCCAGTATAATAAAATGAGGTTAGGTAGTCATACAAATCATCTGCCTGTTCTGAGGCGACCATACCTTGGCGATACCACGTAAATAATCTAATTGGCACGCCATTAATAACATACCACAGCCCAAAAGATGAGAATCCATTAGTTCCATACCCATAGTCCATGCTTCCAAACAGCCTTGTTTCACACATATGTGGAGGTATAACAAAGGGTTCTGATTTCAAATGCTCACCAAAGTTGGAGAAATACTGCCCAATGAAACTATCAAAATCTCCATCCAGCCAAGCCTTCCTTTTCTTTTCGGGCAGAGATTTTAACTTGTCTACATATGCCTTGTCTATTTTTGGGTTGTCATACACAGTGGCCTTGACAAAGTCGTAGTCTCTGGAGTTTTCGTTTGGCGCAAAATCTTTTGTGATAAATAATCTTTTCAACCAACAATGACCAATTCCCCCAGGATTGAATGTTACTATAATATAACACTTAACACCCAGAATTGTTCTTAAGCATGCACAAATGTCCTTAAAAAATATTTCAGAAAAATGTTCAGTTTCATCAATAAGAATAAACTCATATTCAGCCCCTTGCAACCTCTCAAGGTCTTTGACATTTTCGCAATATGTTAAATCTAACTGCGAGCCGTTGAAAAGTTCAAAAATGTGCTTTTGTTCTTTGTAATCATATACGAAATTAGGCCATTCCTGTTTAATTTTCTTAATATGGTTTCTCTCAAGTTCTGAGAATGTTTTTCTTATTATCAGTCCTGATGTACCTGCGGTTTTTAAAAGATCTAAAATAATATTTGTGCGACCAAAAAACGACTTGCCCCCACCTTTCGCTCCACCGTATCCCAAAATACATACGTTAGTATTCGCAAGAATCTCATACGCTGTTAACTGTTTCGGGAAAAATTCTATATTAATATCAGTCGTTGGAGTCATGATTCTCCTCAGCATCTATTCGGCGTATTGTTATGTTAACATTATGATTATTGTTTGTTTCCTGCGGAGTTTCGACTTTTTTCAGCGTGGTCTCGTGTTTTAGGATAAACCGTGCTGCGCGCTCTACAACAGATGGCCTCTTTGAGCTTAATAGCTTCCTGTAGGTAACAATAGCAAGCTCCAGATCTCCATTGTTAAAATGAATATCGGCTCCTCTTTGAACAACCGAATCAATGCCCACTTCAACCGTCATATAACTCCTGTACTAACACTCGCTGGTGATTTTAAAGCGCTGCAAACAAGTGGCAGGGCCACAAGTAGCGGTGTTGCAGGACGGGGAGCAAATCCGACCCTCACGGTGCCACCGTAGCCTTTTTGCATCGTACGCACACTAGCCACCCATCTAATTGTTCTTAACATGTTAAACACTCACCCCCCGTCCCCCAAAAGGATAAATAAAGAGGGAGAGAGGTGGTGTCAGGTCAAACAAAGGAAAAAACATCAATTACCTATATAATAGATCAAATCCCGGTTTTTGTCAACTATTTTTTTACTCGGGCTGTACAGTAAAATAAAAATAAAATAAAAATAAAATAATAATTGACTTTTATTTTATTTTGTAGTATATTAATAGTAGAAGAGCAAGAAAACAAAAACTTAAACAAGGGAGTTAAAAATGTCAAACGAAAAAAAATACCTCAAAATCAGAACTTACGCTGTTGTAACTACCGACAATGAGCCATTAATAGTATCTTATAACGGCTTAGAATTTTTAAGAAAACATGGTGTAAAATTAGCTAGGTGTTACGACACAATGTACGGCACCCAAATAGGTACAGGGATTTCGACCTGGAACGGAACCGATCATGGTATAGATAAGAAGTATGTAGCTAATGCAAGGGACAATCGTAGTACTTATGATTGTATAGAGGCTATAAGCGAGCAATGCACTTTAGATGGTATCGAGGCCGATGAAAATTAAAATGAAATTGATTAAATAATTTTAATAAGGAAGTTAAAAATGAAGGTAAAACTAACCCAAAAGGGCAAAAAGATTTACCACATCGACCCGGAACTATTGGGAATATATGCATGTGATAATATAAGTTGCAAGACACGGGCAGAAAGTGGAGAGTGTGGCAAGTTTAGCAATGATTGGGATGACAAGTGCCAGTCTTTTATAAATGGTAAATATCATATATGCGATCAAGAAACATGCGCATATCGCGACAAAAAAAGCCGTAGATGTTTTAATTACAAGGATGTAACAACTTGTGAACTGAGAAAGGCGATTAAAAATAGGAGCTTTCAACAAGAGTTGTGTGACACATTCCTTGGATTAGACCACACTAAAGAAAAAATAAACCAAGCATTAAAAAAAGGAATTTTAAAGTGATAGACAGAAAATCATACGATTATAAAGAAATGAAGAAAAGAGTTAGTGGAAACTGGCGAACGAAATATGTCTATATCTGCGAAACTAGTGGCACGGGCCATGAGCTTAAGGCAATCGGTATTGACATTTTATTGTTAAATGATTACATCTCTTTAGAGAGCTACAAAGAAGAATTTGGCCTTAAAATTATGGTACATGACTATAATAATAGGCGTAACATTATATCCTCTTACAGTGTAGAGATTTACAATAAGGAGGATGACGGGGAAAAAATTTATAGCGCCTTAGTAACTCCCCAAGACAACTCAACGTTGTCTAAATTTTTGTTCATGAAATAAAAGCAGAAATGGAAGCAGAATAGGTATTAACTGAACATTGTGGTTCAGTACCTGGATGGTTAACGGAAAAAGGTCAAGAGGTTCTTTCAGATTTAGAAGAGATACAAGATAAATAACAAGGAAATTAAAAATGATCCCTAAAATAACAAAAAAGTGGTTAGAACAAAAACAAGCCTGCGCAGAAGGTGTGGTATTGTGGTTGGGTAATGGTAAAATAGAAGATCTCGCAGAATGTGTCAGAAAATTATTAAAAACCAATAAATTTGCATATGCAAATTGGTTGTTAGCCCAAGCTATGGCCAAAAGCCAACGGGTTGAATATGCTATTTTTGCCGCTAGGCAAGTGCTCCATATTTTTGAGAAAAAATATCCTAATGACAATCGACCCAGGCGAGCGATTGAAGCCACAGAAGAATATTTAAAAACTATCAACTCTTCTCCTACGGTTGTTTTTGCTGATGCTGCTAATGCTGCAGCAGATGCAGCTTATGCAGCAGCTTATGATGCAGATGCAGCTTATGCAGCTTATTCAGCAGCTTATGCTGCATCTGCAGCTTATGCTGCATCTGCAGCTTATGATGCAGCTTATGCTGCTGTTGCTAATGCTGGTGCAGCAGTAGATGGTGCTGCAGCAGATGAAGATGCAGCTCATGCATCTGCATCTGCAGCTTATGCAGCAGCTTATGCTGCTGTTGCTAATGTTGGTGCAGCAGTAGATGGTGAGGCTGGTATAAGAGAGAAAATAATTAATAATGGTTTAAAAATTTTGGAAGCAGAAAATAAATAACAAGGAAATTAAATGTCGACTTTTCTCATGACTGCTATAATCGTATACATAATATTGGTAATATTGGTAATTATGGTTCTTAAAGGAGCCAGTAAAAATTAAATGGAAGAACTTTTTCAGAAAGGCATAATATCATGAAAATTATAACAATCGCGTCGATAATAGTAATAATAGGAGCCTTATTCACCGGCTGCATCCTAACCCCCACTGACAGTTATGTCACCATACAGTCTAGGGATCTCAACGTCTCATACTCATTTGATTGTGATTATGGCAGGGCGATGGAATTCATCAACGTTATGAAATTAGATGAACCTGATGTGCGGAGTGGTGACAAGTATAATTTGGGTCGATGTAACGTGAAGTTGCATTACGATGAGTCTGACAAAAATGTCGTAATACATCTTAAACAAGTTGAGGAGATATATGGGAAGAGATGTTGGGGAGAGGAAAACCCAATTAAACTAGAATGCTCAAAAAAGAATTGGAACAAACTTAAAGAGGACTCTCGTAACGTACTTCAACACGATAGTGTCTCAATTAATTTTATGATAGAAAAAATGTAGCGAGGAAGTAGAAATGTTAGAAACAACTATTTATTCTATTTATGCTGTTTTAAGTACTATTTTTGCATCTCTTTATGATATAATAGTATTCCTTTTATTGTTGTTGACATTAGAAAAAAACATAGAAATAAGCGAGGAAATAAAGAGTATTAAGAAACTACAAACCAAGGAGGAAAGGAAATAAAAATGACAGAACTTATTACTAATTTACAAAATATTATCACATGCACAGCTCTTATTTCTATAATAATTTTATTTGCATGCGCTGTGATAGTGACACTATACCTTATTTTTGGGATGATATTAAGAGCGGATTCGGAGAAGGATAAAAACAGAACAAAACTAGGAAAGGAAAATTGTGTTGAAACAGAAACAAATTAAAATTAGCGAAGCTGTTCATAGCGATTTAAAGCGGCTCAAGAAAAGAATTAATCGCGACTTAAATGCAAAAGATCCAACGATAACTTTACAAGTGCTTGTAAACCGGGTATTGTACTTGGGGATAACGGAGTATGAAAAAAATAATGCCCGTGCAAATTCTGTGGCGAGGTACCAAATTTAAACGAATCATATTCAAGGGGTATGCTTCACCACACGTGCAACGAAACAATAATCAATTGGGGTAGCAAAATTGCAGTAAGAAAAGAGTGGAATGACAAAAACCCAAAATAAACAAACAATCATCATCATTAAATAGGAGGTTTTCATGATAAACGAAAATGGTTGGCTTTGCCAATTAGATTTTGAAAAAATCCCAAATATTGATCAGGAAAAAGATGCATGTATAAGAGAACTTAAAAAACTTAAAGGGGCCGTCTACCCTTGCCATAGCGAATGGAATAAATCTTTTACCTTTCATCCCAAAACAGAACAATATGGCATACTAAAACTCTGGTGGAATGCCCCAAGTGGCTCAACATTCATTCACACATTCTCAAAGGAAATTTTTTATGGCTAACAATATTACTCTTGTAGGCGTTAAAATTGACTATAAAAAAGAATTACAAAAAGCTAATTCAATGATTCACGACAAAAACACCAATTTAGAATTAATTATAAAAATATTAGCAGTAATGCAAGGCACTTGTCCAGAAAACATGCGATTTCGAGCAGAATCACTGCTAAATGAAGCGCTTACTCGTTTTGTTGGATTTGACAAAGGAGGAACATGTTAACAGATAACATTGTAATTGATGGTGTTGAGATAGAGGTTGAATATTATATATATCCAGAGGTTGACCGCAATTCGCACGATGGTTGTGGGGAAAAATATGAAATAGAGATTGAAAGTATATACCATAAATGTGAAGTCGAGTTTGATTTTGAAGAAGTAAAATCAGAACTTAAGAAACATTTAGCGGGTTAACATTAAAAATTTTACACATTAAACAAAGGATTTATCATGAAAGTTATTGCAAAATCGGAGTGCGGCGTCATTATTGAAGCTAGTTTTAGCGAAGTCACAGAAATTTTAACGTCGGTTACTGGGAGAATTCCAACCTCAATTGAAATTGGCCAAAGAATTCCAACTTCATTTGACTACGCTACCGGCATCGCCAACCTACATAAGCTGGAAAAACATTCCGCCTTTGTAAACCTTGAGGATAAAGTTAAAATATTTAATAAATGTTTTAATCATTTAAAAACTGCTATTAATGGAGCATCTACGGGTTAACATTAAAAATTTTACACATTAAACAAAGGATTTATCATGGAAGTGTTTACATATACAAATGACAATGGCTATAAAGCTGAAATAGTTGTTTCCGTTAGCCCTAGCACATGCATGAGGTGCAAAGAAAAGGACGTTTTAACATTATATACCGATAACGAATATAATGAATATTTTAGCGGAGAATTTTGTGAAGAATGTATAAAAAAGCTTTTTGCAAAAGCAAGAAATCAAGAAATCAAGAAAAAGGAGAATAACGATTATGGAACATGAAGAGAAAAAAGAGGTAGTGGTAACAGAAGATAATAAATTGGTAATTGATGGTGCATCACCAGCGGCGGTCGTCCAGATGGCGCTATCAAAAGATTTAGATCTGGATAGAGTAGAAAAAATGTTGGAACTGCAAGAAAAGTGGGAAAAACGAGAAGCAGAAAAGGCCTTTACTAAAGCTATGACAAAATTTAAAGAAAATGCCCCTGTAATTACCAAAGACAAAGAGAATTCTCAATATCGCTCGCATTACACCACTATCGGTAATTTAGTCAACACGTCGCTGCCGAAAATGAGCATATGTGGATTGTCACACAAATGGGAGATTGACCAGGACGACAACACGATAAAAGTGACATGTGTTATAACACATGAGATGGGGCACAAAGAAAGAACGTCTTTTAAGGCGCCGCCAGATACCACAGGGCAAAAAAACGCAATACAACAAATCAAATCAACTATAACATATTTAAAATCAGCTACATTTGAAAGCGCAATGGGGTTAGCATCAACTGATGCAAATTGTGACGATGACGGCAATGGCGCCAATCCTGCACCTACATACATAAACGCAGAGCAAAAAGGCAAAATTCTTGATATGGTTGCACATACTGGAGCAAATATTAATGGGTTTCTTAAATTTTTAAAGGCTGAGTCAATAGAAAACATACCAGAAAAACTTTTTGAGCACGCAATACAGGCGTTGAAGGCAAAGGAGAAGAAGAATGATAGTATCTCCTCATGAACAAAACTCTAAAGAATGGGATGATGAAAAAATTGGCTTGTTAACTGCGTCCAATTTCAAAAAAACAATCACATCTAAAGGGGTGCGTTCAAAAATGTATGACGATTATATATTTATAATCGCAGAGGAGAGGAAAACCGGAGTACGAGTAGAGACATATTACAATGGTGATATGGATCTAGGCCATGAGAGAGAACAAGAGGGCAGAGAGTATTACGAATTCCAAAATGATGCCAAAGTTGAGTTGGTTGGTCTCTGTTATTTTGATGAAAAAAAAGAGTTTGGTGGCTCTCCCGATGGATTGATTGGCGAAGATGGGGTGTTTGAGAATAAAAACGCAGCCCCCAGAGTACAATACAAGCGGTTAGAAAAGGGGTGGAGAGGAACAGAACACATCGCACAATGCCAGGGAAACATGCTTGTCACAGATCGTAAGTGGTGCGACTTGCAGAGTTATTGCAGGGGTTTGCCAAACATTATTGTAAGAATTAAAAGAGACGAAGGGTTTATATTAAAACTAAGAACAGAAATAAAACTTTTTAACCAAGAAGTACAAAATTTAATTGACAAATATTCAATTTAGAAAGGAAATTTTTATGGAAAACGCATTACTGGCAACAACAAACGAAATTGCAACGGCACTGTTTAAAGACGATACGCTTGACAATTTTCTAAAAAAAGTAGAATCAGACGCTTTAAATTTTGTGGGAACAACTAAAACCACAAAGGGCCGTGACGCAATAAAATCTAAGGCTGCAAGCATTGCAAAAATCAAGACGGCACTTGACGACGCTGGCAAGAAATTAATAGAAAAAGAGGCAGCTTTCATTAAATGCGTAAATGTAGACCGTAAAAAAGCCAGGGACTTTTTAGATGATCTTAAGATGAAAGTAAGAAAACCTGTGACTGATTTTGAGATTGCAGACAAAGAGCGCATTGAAAAAGAGAGGCTTGCAGCCGAATATGAAATTGGCTGGGAAGACGCTCTTAAAGAAGATGAGCTTTGGGAATTGCGGAAAGAAAAAGAGCTTAGAGAAGAGGAAGAACGCAAAAAAAAAGATGAGCGGAAAGCAAAGGAAAAATCAGAGATAGAGAAAAAAGAACGGATTGAACGCGAAAAGAGGATTGCACAAGAAGTTGAGGAAAGGGTAAAAAGAGAGGCGCAAGAAAAAATTGAGGCGGAAAAACGTGCGAGGATTATAGCAGAGGAAAAAGAGAAAGCAGAGAAGGGACGAGCCGAACGAGAAAAGAGAGAGGCTGTAGAAAAGGCACGGCGTGACGAAGTAGCAAGAATAGCACAAGAAACGGCAAGAATAGCACAAGAGGAAAAAATTAAAAAAGAAAAAGAAGAACGTGCCGCACGGAACAAAAATCATCAGAAAAAGATTAATAGAGAAATTTATTTCGATTTTCTTGATAACAAAATATCTGAAGAAGTCGCGAAAAATGTTGTCTTACTATTAGTCGGAAACAAAATAAAACACATTACAATAAATT
>PJEL010000718.1_pt1 | contig 37827 bp, 54 predicted proteins | sample 1853271 | NCBI WGS metagenome assembly PJEL01 (sample SAMN08108733, study PRJNA415343) | Invertebrate metagenome, whole genome shotgun sequencing project. | host: Globobulimina | place: Sweden: Gullmar Fjord | collected 2015-08
TCTATTAGACGAAATTATATTATTAAAAACAAAAGAGTTCAATTAACAACCATAATTAAACGCAGAAATGCACTGTTTCTGCGTTACCATTAATTTTTATATCCGGATCTACCCAATAAAAGAAATATCGTCTTGAAAATTGTTTGTTGCATCTAATAAAACAATTTCAATAGCCCTACCCTGCGAAATCTCGTTATCCTTACACCATTTCCGAAAATCAATAATAAATTCAGGGTCAAACATAGTTGAAAAACCTATTCTTTTCTTTTCATCAGGTACGAATGGACGCCCGAGTTTTTTTCCGTCGTCAATAAATCCCATGTTCACCTCATATTAAACCGCAAGTGGTTAATTATATTCAATAATAATTTTATAACATTTAATGATTTATATTGACACCTTAATTATTATTAATGTATTAGTTGGTATATATTCCCAATGATATTAACCACTTGTGATTAATTAAGGTGAAAACATGAGTTGTGGAGAAATAGGTTCAGGCGTTCCCGGCGGTTCAACCCCTGATTATACAGAACAGGAACGGATTCCATATAAAGATAGCGGCACATTTCAGGACTCACCTTTATTTTTTGACGTTTCAGAAAATAAAGTCGTTTCAGATGTTACCCTGGAAGTACCAGGCGGAACAATTGAAATTGGAGAAACGACCGCAATATCTGCTTGTTCTGAAAGCATGATTATAACCCAGGAATTAACAGATAATTCCTTTTATTCTGCTGTATCTCTGTTTGATGCAACTGGTAGTCTATTACCCGTTTACCCTGATTTAGGACCTGAATTTACACTTAATATACAAACTGATTTTTCACAGACCTTAACAGCAAACCCACTTACATACAGTATAACCGGAACTGTAACATCGCCAGATAAACGCCAGTTACGACAAACTACATTTAAAACCGGCGGAGTTATGACAAATGTAAGAGCAAAATTCACTGATAATGCAACTGGAATTGTTGTAAGATATATACCGGATAAGGCAATATATACAGCCGGTACCGGTGGCATGACTCTTGTATCAGGGGATAATGTTTTTGATTTTATCAGTACTGCAGCAGACACACCAGGCGTTTTTAATCTGGGTGTTAACCCATTCTGGTTAAGCAACGGGCAACAAATTGATATTGAAATACTTGCAGACTCAGTAAATATATTAGGCGATTTATCCGGCGATCCATACCAGACGGCACAGGTTCAGGATGGACCTATAGTTTCACTTTCAGATAAAGAAAGTGTTGATAGAGTACAAACAACCGGTTTACTTGAGGGCGGGCTTATTTCTATAGCCACAAGCACGACAGTTGACTGGACTTCAGGACGTGGCATTGTTACTAATTTTTCAGACCCTGAAGACGTAATCCCGACAGATGTTACATGGGATGCTGTTACAGGACAATCTGTAACAAATATCGCTACTGATGGCACTACACTTTTCGGGTATGATTCAGCCGGTTCAATAGTCCAAAAATTATCAACAGCCGTTTCAATAGCTGATTCTCATGATACAATTTTCTTTGGTTCTGCAACACATATAGGTGGTTCTCTTGTTGCTGTAATAACTGCCCCTGGAAATATGGCCTTTGATGGCTTAGGTTCTTATTCTGATTTTATAAATTTAGTAATTGGTCCCGCAAATATCGACGGGAATATTTACGGCGCTAACGGCTCAAACATGAATATTGATGTTGTTGGTGGTAATGCGTATATGATCGGGTCAAACTTTAGAAATGATCCCACAATATCAGATATTGTAACACTCTCAAATGATACAACTATTTCCTTTCAAAAAGTATATAAAACAGCCGGTGCAGGACTTTCAGTTGTTTACGACGGTGTGCCAACAACAACAATTGATCCATCAAGTTATGATGACGGCTCAGGAACACTTGCAACGACAACGGCAGGATACTGGACTATTCAGCGTATATACAGAAGCAGGACCGGAAGCACTCTTGTTGCTTATGGTCAGGAAGAGTTTGCTTCAAAATCAAATGCTCTGACCTCACTTGGTAAAGAAGTTTTTGTTGAAAAATCCCCATTACCTTTTACATTATTCAGAAGCTCTCTTGTAATTCAACAGGGTGCAACTGATTTAAGCAATACCGCACAAGCTGAATTTTTTGTACAGTCAAGCTTTAGGCTTGTAGGCGCTCAAAGTGCTTCAGCGACAATTCCTGGCGTCACAAATCCCGGCGGTTCTGATGGTAATATTCAATATAATTCAAGTAGCACGTTCGGCGGCGATTCTAATTTCGCATACGATGACACGTTAAAAACCGTTTCACTTGAAGCACCTGCAGCCGGTTCTGCCACTTATGAATTTATAAACAGTTCTGATGTTGTTAAAGGCGTTATAAAATACGCTGAAACAGCAGACGAATTCAGCATTGCTGCTACAGGAACAACCTCAGTTGTACATCTGAATGATGTCGGGTTTGTCCACAAAGGAAATATTGACGGCAGGTTCGATGTACAAGCTGTAACGGCTGCAGGATGTGCATTATTAACATTGTCTCAAGGCGGTGGCGGTACTGGTTTAAGTATTGAACATGATGATGCATCGGACGAATCATCAATAATAAGTCAGATTGGTGATTTAAACATCGGTGCGGATGCTTCAGGCGCTAATATAGTTATTAGTCCTGACGGCGGCACAGGGTTTAAAAAGAATCCTGCTACGAATTATGTATTTGATATTTATGCGGTTAGCCCTAACATTGTCGGTTTGTATTCAGCAAAAGCTGTAACGCTTGAAACAGGTACGTACGGAGATTCCGAATCTATAAATCTGATTTTTAACAAGGGTGATGTTGGAACGGATCAAAGCGAATTCGTATTGTTTAATAACAACCATTCTACAGAATCAACCAGATATTTCAGGATGGGGTACGCCGACGAGATAGCAACACAGGGCGGTTTAAATATATCTGATGCAAACAACTTTGTAAGTATTGGAACAAGGACTGACCCCGATAGTCCATTACACGTCTACCAGAACGATACTGAAACCGGAGACCAGTGTGGAATAACAATTGAACAAGGCTCAACAGGCGATGCTGTATTACAGTATTTATTGACAGGTGGTCAGCGGTGGGTAATGGGTCTTTCAAATGCTGGTGGTGATGCTTTTGAAATTGCTTCAAGTATCAATTTAGGTTCTGATACAAGATTCATTATAAACACAACTGGCGAAGTGAAGATAACTGACTCATTAATGATCGGTTCGTCCTCTAATCCTGCCTCACCACTCCACATCTACCAGAATGACACTCTTACCGGAGCCGATAGCGGTATCACTCTCGAACAAGATTCAACAGGTGATGCAGTACTACATTATGTTCTTACAGGGATTCAGACTATTTCGACAGGTGTGGATTATTCTGGCAGTGGTCATTATAAAATTTCCGGTAGTGCTGATTTAGGTACTGATACAATTTTAACAGCCACCATAGCAGGTAAGGTTGGCGTTGGGGATAACGATCCGGTATCTACCCTTCATGTTTATGATGATACCACAACAGTCGGTTCTTCCATAGGATTAACCATTGAGCAGGATGGAACAGGCGATGCCCTGGCTCAATGGCAGTTGACTGGTGGAGTACGTTATTTAGCTGGTATTGATAATAGTGATTCTGATCTTTTTAAATTAGAATATGGCGGTTTCTTATCCACTGATGCTGCTATTCAAATAAATACGGATAATGAACTCGGGATAGGGGGTGCACCTGTAGCTGACTTTGCGGCTAATGTGAATGGCAAACTTATTGTACAAGAACACACAGAGTTTGACACGTCAAATAGTCCTTACGGTGGTCGTGGTCAGGTTCAGAACCGTTTAGCTTATTCGCAGGAATTTGATAATGCTGTATGGGTTCCTGGAGGTACAGACGCACCGGTTATTACTGAAAACAATGCTCTTGCCCCTGATGGAACAATGACTGCTGATACTATTAGCTTTGCTGGTCCAGGTGCTGGATTAATCAGGCAAAGCATGTTGGGGCTTATTGAAGATGATACCTATAATGTGACTGGATGGGTTAGGCACGTGAGCGGTGGAACTCAGCTTACAGCCCGTCTTGATACAGATAACATAGCTGCGTGGATTGCTACCTCAGAGTGGAAAAGATTTGATTCTGATATTGTTCAGGGTGCCGGTGGTGCTTGGTTTGACCTCTTCGCATTTGCTGCGCATACACCAGCAGTCTTTGAAGTTTGGGGCTTGCAGATTTCAGACGGTGCAGGTTCTAAGCCTTACTTGAAAACTGCTGAAACTCCGCTACTCGTGGCTACCACAGGCGCAACTGTAAATAATAGTCTTTACATAAAAGATGCAAGAGAAGTCGCAACAACTGGTCCTGAAGTAGTTGAGATATGGACACTTGATGATTTTCCTCGTGTCGGTGGAACAGGGGACGTAATCCCAGAATATAAGCTTTACCGGTTTATGCAAGAAATTGATTGGGGAACAACCCGATTGAAACTTGAAAACGATGCTTATGCTCTTTTCGAAGGGTATGACGTTTTCGTAACTTCACAGACCTATTCCGGTACTGACCCTTGGGTTTATGGTGAAGGAACTATCCGTTGTGTCGGTAACGGCATGACATGGAAAATAACAAGCGATAACTCAACAATGTTTGATATTACTGCAGGTGGCTGGGGTATGGATTATTCAACCATAATGACCACAGGTGATAATTGTTCACTTGGTACAATCACAGCGCCTTCTGTAACGAATCCGCTTTTAGGTGCAAGGTTTATATCCACCCGGTCATTATTTCAAGGTTTCAAGACCGGATTAACACTGGTGAATCCGGGCAACATTCATATAGATATTTCATTCTTTTATGACTCTACTGATGCAGTCGGCCCGATGCTAAGTGTCATAGGAATGGGCAAAGCGGGCGTAATCGAAAGTACAGAAGTTACAATGGCAAGTGCTACTTCCGACTTTCTGTATGTTTCCCCTATAACTGAAGCTCCAGTAACTTGCATGAATGTGACTTTAGCTGATGGACAGTCATTCTTTACGTCAGGTGATACAGGAGCTATAACGCTTTTTGCAGATGCTTCTGTACCAGCAGAAGCGGTAACAAGTGTTACTGATAATGCAGGTACAGCCCGTTTTAATTTCGCAGCACCACCGACTTTATATGTCGGTCAAAAAGTTGTTATGTCTACATTTACAAACTACGACAATGTGACGGCTACAATTACAGCAACCGGCGCGGGATATTATGAAACAGGTGTGGATTATAATGGTGCAGATACAGGCAGTTTCTTATCTGACTCTGTAACAGTAACTTCAGCCGGACACGGATTATCTGAACTTGATGATGTGTTGATAACTGCAACCATGGAATACAATCACGGTAGCACTATATATAATGTTCAGACCAATACATTTCAGGTTAATTCAGAATGGCACACCGCAGAAACAAGCGGAACATGGGATGATGGTTCTCTTGATCATACAGGTAAATATGTCCATAGCTTTAACAACGGAGCGCAGCAAGATAGCCATGCTGCACCATCGTTTAATGTGGAAGATAACGCAGAAACCACGACCACTACTACAAGTTGGGGATCAATAACATTTGGTACAGTTGGAAGTGCTATCGTTACCGGTGCATCAAATGAAAACTTCACGCTACTTGATGAACTAACAGGTTTAACAAGATATGAAGGACTTGATCCACTTACTATAAAAATGAATCCATCAATATCTATGATTAAAAGTGGTGGTGCTGTAGAGCATCAATTCAGACTCTTTAAAACTACCGGATCTCCCGCTTTTGATCCGCATACGGTCAAGAGAAGTATATCAACCGTAGCGGGGGCCGCAGCCTTAAACTGTTCCGCCGTTCTTAATCCAGGTGATGAATTCATACCACAGATTAAAGCAACCACAACAGGTTCAACCATTACGATAACTGATTTTTCACTATAAAAGGAGAAACAATGCAATTCAAAATTACAGAGGACGTTTTAAAATCACTATTACAATATTTAGCGTCAAGGCCTTATTCAGAAGTTGCCGGAATTATTTCAGCATTACAAAAATCAGAAAAGATTGAAAATACAACAGGTGAAAATTCAGAATAAAGGGTGAATTATGACACTCAGATTATCAGATTTTGACAACGAAAAGCCATACAGAAGAATTCAGAGGAATCTGTCAACAGGTACAACTGATGAATGGATAATCCTGGACGGTAACGATGCCGGTTATGATATTTCAGTCGGTATTGTAATTAAAACAACCGGTGCCGGATCTGTTGAATATACTTTTGAAGATATTGAGTCAATAGAAGCAGAAACCGCCCAGGGTATTACATGGGTTGCCGGTACAGTATCAGCAACAAAACAGAGCTGTTTCCCGTCTGGCGTTACCGGTTTACGATTTGTAAGAGATAGCGGGACTATCAAGGGCGTTATATCAATTTAAAAGGAGCAACATGGAACTGTCAGGACTGATAGGGGATATATTTGGTAAGTATCAGGCCCATATTTTTTCCGCGCTTCTTTTTCTAATCCGGATGCAGTTTAAGGCAAACAAAAATTTTGAAGTTCATCAAAAAGAATGTGACGGTAAATTTATTCTTCAGGACGAAATAAACAAAACAATAAAAGAAGACGTCAAAGACAATGAAGATAACATAGTTGAGCTTTTCAGGGGTATGAGGGCTGTTAACTAAAAACGAGGCTGAAAACATGGCTTGTGGATCTAAAAAAGGCAAAGGACGCGGTAAAGGCAAAGGTAAGAATAAATGAAATATAAATTTCATCATATAGAAATCACTGGCAAATCAGATGATTTATTTATCGCAATCCATGCCGTTACATCCTTCACGATAAGCAATACAGGATTGATAGTTTTTACAATGAACAGCGGTCAGACAGTACGACAACAGGAAGACTCAAAAGTAAAGGCAATTCATGCCGTGGATAAGATTATAAAACGGGCGAATATGTGTTTTCAGGGTTCGGATAAAGAAGACGTTAACTTAAATAATATTGGTGATTGATGAAACATGAAGAAGATAAAACGCAGACGACCAAAGAAGATTTTGAACTGTTCAAATCTGAGGTGACTTATTGGGCCAATGCATTTGGTTTAAAGGGGTATCAGCTTTTTTTCAGACATGAAGATCTATCCGGAAATTTTGCGGAAATTCGATATAATATTATATCCCGCAACGCTGTTTTTAGTCTTAATACTGAATTTGATACGATTGATTATTCCCCGGAAGAAATAAAAAGAACTGCATTTCATGAAGTTTGCGAACTTCTTCTATGCAGATTATCAACAATTGGAAAAGCAAGGTTTGTTGCAGAATTGGAAATTGATGAAGAAATACACAATATTATAAGGATATTGGAAAACACTGTTTTTAAACGTTGTAACTTATGGATTGATGAATCATGCGTAGTTACTAAAGAAACATGGAGTCCCTTAGATGTCAAAAAATAAGGGTGGCAGACCTACAAAAATGACTGTTGAAATACTCCAAAAATTAGAGAGTGCCTTTTCAATTGGAGCAACAGACAGAATTGCATGTATTCATGCAGGGATAGTACCAGCGACGCTTTATAATTATTGTAAAGAAAATCCATCGTTTTTGGAGCGGAAAGAGCTTTTAAAAGAATCACCAAAATTTGAAGCCTTAACAACCTTAAACAGAGAGATAAAAAAAGACGGAACGTTAGCCCTTAAATATTTAGAGCGAAAAATGAAAGACGAATTTGGTCAAAAGCATGAACACGACGTTAATTTATCCGGCACTGAACATATAAAGGTAACCTTTGAAGACTAAAGAGGCAAAATTCCCGAAAAAGCTTAAATTCTTATTTAAGCCATTACGATATAAAGGTGCCCGTGGTGGTCGTGGCTCTGCTAAATCGTGGGGATTTGCACGTGCTCTTTTAATATTAGGATCTAAAAAGAAAATCCGGATCTTATGTACCCGTGAAGTACAGAAGTCTATCAAAGACTCAGTTCACAGGCTTTTAAAAGATCAAATAGAGCTATTGGGATTAGGCCACTTTTATGAAGTATTAAACAATGAGATTAAAGGTCTTAACGGAACGGAGTTTTTATTTTCCGGCCTTTCATCCATGACAGAAGAGTCAATTAAATCATATGAAGGTGTAGACATTGTATGGGTTGAAGAAGCCCAGGCCGTTATTAAAAGCTCCTGGACTATATTAATACCGACTATCAGAAAACCAGGCTCAGAAATATGGCTAACATTTAATCCGGAACTTGAAACAGATTTCACATTTGAATATTTCGTAACGCATCCGCCTGAAGATTGCAACGTCGTAGAAATGAATTATTTAGACAATCCCTGGTTTCCGGATGTTCTTGAAAAAGAGAGATTACATTGTCTGGCCACAAATCCTCAAGACTACCCGAACATCTGGGAGGGTAAGTGTAAACCAGCTGTTACAGGAGCTATATACTATGAAGAAGTACAAGCAGCTGAAGAAAATAATCAGATTTGTAATATCCCCTATGATTCTATGCTTAAGGTTCACGTGGTTTTTGATCTGGGGTGGAATGACGCGATGGCTGTCTCTCTTGTTCAAAGATCCCTTTCAGAAATAAGAATCATAGATTATTACGAAAATTCACATAAAACCCTTGAATTCTATTCAAACAGACTTAAAGAAAAAAAATACAATTGGGGTAAAGTCTTTCTGCCACACGACGGACGTCACAAAGACATTAAGACCGGGAAAAGTGCCCAACAATATATGGAGTCCTTTGGTTGGGACGTAGAAATAACCCAGGAAATGAGCATCGAAGCAGGCATAAGAAACGTCAGGCAGATCTTTCCACGTATTTATTTTGATAAAGAACATGCAAAAGGCCTGTTGCATTGTGCCAAACGATACAGACGACGAATTAACCAGGAAACAAAAGAACCAGGTAAACCGTTACATGATGAATGGAGTCACGGAGCTGATAACCTGCGTTACATCTGTATTAACGCTGAGAAAATGACCAATAATAATTTTGAACCTGAATCTTTAAACTTTGCGAGTGAGTGGAACCATGCCGGATAAGCTTGAAATACACAGAAAAGCAATGGACCGTTACGACATGGTATCCCGTGATGAACAGGACCAAAGAGACGCGGCCATAGAAGACACCCGTTTTGCTCAGGTTGAGGGTTCGCAGTGGGACGACTACAGTTTAAAGCAAAGGGCAAACCGTCCGAGATATTCTATTAATAAAGTAGCCCTTCCTGTTAACCAGGCTATAGGCGATCAGAGGCAGACCAGAATAGCAGTTAAAATACGTGCAGCTACTTCAGGAACCAATGAAGACATAGCAAAGACCTATGAGGGTTTAATCCGTAACATTCAGGTAAACAGCAAGTTTGATAAGATCAAAGACAATGCATTTAAAGAGATTGCAAACGGCGGTTTTGGTGCCTGGTATATAACAACTGATTTTAATGACGACGATAGCTTTGAACAGGATATCGTTATTAAAAAAATAACCAGTGCTGCAACTTCCGTTTATATGGAACCCACGAACAAGGACGATAATAAAAAAGGTTCACGGTGGGGTTTTGTTATTGAAGAAATACCCGACGATGAATTTAAAGCCCGGTGGCCGGATGCAACCATTGACGATTTTTCAACCAATGACCAGTCCTCCGCATATAGAGACGGCTGGCGGATACAGGACACTGTAAGAATTGCAGATTATTGGGTAACAGAACCCATTACAAAAGAGATCGCCCTTTTTACCAACAATGCTGTTTATGAATTAACCGACGAGAATAAAACTGTTTTTGATGAACTCAAAGAACAGGATATTACCATCTCTAAAAATGCAGCCGGTAAAGAGATGATAAGAAAAGTCAAATCTACCAGGGTTTTACATTATAAAGTATCAGGTGCTGAAATACTAGAAGGTCCTAACGAGTGGGCTGGTAAATATATTCCAATAGTTGTTGCCTATGGTTATAACATATGGATTAACGGCACCCATTATTTTAAAGGCATGGTAAGACATGCCAAAGACCCGCAACGGGTTTATAATTACGCTACATCTGCGGCTATTGAATCCACATCCTTAACACCCAAAGATCCTTTTTGGATAACGCCAAAACAAGCCCAGGGATATAAACGGCAGTTTGAAACATTCAACCTGAATAACAATCCTTTCCTTTTTTACAATCCTGACCCTGAAGCACCTGGACCACCAGCGCGTACAGGTGCCCCCGCCGTACAAAGTGCATTGATTCAGCAGGTACAACAGGCAGACGTTGATATACAGGCCACAACAGGCCGTTTTGCACCTTCACTAGGGGAAAACCCAGCTGACCAGTCCGGACGTGCCGTGATAGCAGTTCAGCAGCAGGGTGAAGCCGGTACTTTTGAATTAACGGATAATCTTGCCGGTGCCGTAGAATTTACCGGGGAAATTCTTGTGGATCTAATCCCCAAAATTTACGACACATCAAGACAAATACGTATTTTAAACCCTGACGGCACCAGCGAAGTTGTTGAAATAAATAAGACAGTTATAGACAAACAGACAAACGAAAAGGTTATTTTAAACGACTTAACCCAGGGCAAATACTCTGTTGTTACGGATACAGGGCCATCATACAAAACTCAGAGAACAGAGGCACTGAATTTCCTTAACTCACTATCTCAGAGTTCGCCTATGTTTGCCCAATTGTCTCCGGATCTACTCGCGAAAAACGTTGATTTTGAATTCAATGAAGAGCTTACAGAGCGGACCCGTAAAGTAATGATTCAGCAGGGCCTGATTGAACCTAATGAAAAAGAACAGAAATTAATTGAAAGCAAACAACCACAGCAGCCTAACCCTGTTGACCTTCTTACCTTTGAAGGTCTTAAGCTTGATTTGGAAGAAAAAGCAGCAAGAATTGACAAAATGGAACTTGAAAACGAGGCATTAAAGGCTGATATGGCTAACACCATGGCCGATACTGATAAAAAGCTTGCAGAACGCGACAAGACAAACGCCGATACCGCAAAAACAATGAGTGAAACCATTGAACAGCTTGAAGAAATTGACGTTGACCAGCTTCAGACAGACGAAAATATACAGGGCATTAATCAAACGGTTATGAATTCACTTGCAGAAGATGAGCAACAAAAATCTTTAGAATTACAGCAGCAACAGCAGCAGCAGTTACAAGGTCAACAGCAACAACAGCAACAACGTTTGGAAGGTGAACAGGCAACAGGTGAATTTATCCCTGAAGCAGAAGCCCAGACGCCTGAAGAGCTTATACAATAGCACCATACACATTAAACCCAAAGGGGTACACCATGACAGAAACAGCAGAAACAACAACAGATGCAGGCCAAACGGCTAATGAAACTGTAGATTCATCAACTACACAGACCGAAGCGGCGGAAACCGCTACACCTGAAACAGTCTCAAAAAAAGACTTTAATAAGGTTTATTGGAAGTCGAAAAACGCAGAACGTGAAATTGAAGAATTAAAACAGAAAATATCACAAAATGCTGAACAAAATCAAACTGTTCTTAACACTCCGGACACAGTTCAAAATAGTGTTCCGGACAACGAACCAACTCTTGAACAATTTGACTATGATTCAGATGCTTACACGGCTGCATTAGTTGACCATAGGGTGAACGCCCAGGTTAACAAGGCTTTTAATGATCGCGATAATCAGCGCAAAGAAAAAAAGCAGCAGGAAGAAAACAACAGCGTCTCTGAAAAATACAATGACCGTTATGCCGAATATTCAGCAAATAATCCTGAATATCGTGAGATTGCAGAAGTAGCAGGGCCTCGAAACTATGGCGGGCATATTAACCAGGCTATTTTACACGCTGATAACGGTCCACAGATTGATCATTATCTTTTAACAAATCACGACGTAGCAGAGAAGTTAAAAAACCTTAATCCTGTTGTCGCAGCAATTGAAATCGGCAAAATCAGCGCGCAATTAAGCGCTAAAACCAAAACTATTAATACAACGAATGCGCCCGCACCTATTGAAACCGTCGGAGGTGGTAGTGGTACTGTCAAAGATTCCCGTTATGTTGAAGGGGGATCAATGGAAGACTATTACAAGTCGGCAATGGTGACAAAGCGCGGGGGCTAAAAGTGGGGATAAATGGCTAATACGCTAATAACGCCGGAAATTATTACAAAACAGGCCTTAGTTGAATTTAAAAATGAGATGGTTCTTTTAGCAAAAACAGACCGTCAGCTTGATAAAATGTTCACACAGAAAATAGGTGATTCTGTCAACGTCCGTAGGCGTGTAAGATATCAGGCTATTGACGGGCCGGATATTACCGGAGCAATTCAAGACACCATTGAAGGTAATATTCCTGTACAGCTTACTAAATATAAAACTGTTCCTATTCAGTTTACATCTGAAGAACTCACATTAACAATTGAAGAATTCTCAGACCGGTATATCAGACCAGCAATGATTGAACTGGTTCAGCAGGTAGAATCAGAAATCGCTGATATGTATAAACAGATCTGGTGGTTTACCGGCACACCTGGAACAGCACCCGCAAATTATGTTGATATCGGGACAGCTGAAGCAATCCTTGACGATGCTGCAGCACCTTTTGACAGAAGAACAGCATTTTACACACCTCAGAACATGGTAACACTTGCCAATGGTCTTAAAGGTGTATTTCCTACAAACATTGCAACCCTTGCCATTGAGCGCTCTTCTATTGGTCAATATGCAAATTTTGACGTGATTAAGTGCCAAAGCCTTAAACGTCATCAGGTTGGGCCATTAGGCGGAACTCCTCTTGTTGATGGTATCAGCCAGGACGTTACATACCTATCTGTAAAAGATCAGTATACGCAGACACTTGATACAAAAGGGTGGACGGCTGCAGCAGCAAGCAGACTCCTGGAGGGTGATGTTTTTACAATCGCCGGAGTATATTCTGTGAATCCGCGAACCAGGCAGAGTACAGGAAATTTACAGACCTTTGTTGTACGTGCTGATTTTTCTTCTGACTCTTCCGGAGACGGATCAATCACAATTGCACCACCAATAATTATAAGTGGACCCTATCAGACAGTTGACTCTGCACCCGCAGACAGTGCAGCCCTGACAATTAAAACAGGTGCGGCTGATTCTCAGCATTCACAGAACATGGCCTTTCATCCGAACGCAATTACCGTTGCTATGGCACGTCTGGCAGCTCCTGAAGGTGGAGCCCGTTATTCAAGACAATCAATGGATAATATTTCTATCCGTTACGTTGAGCAATACAACGTCCTTACAGATGTCAATATCAAGCGTTTTGATATTCTGTTTGGTGTACTTGCTCAGAATCCGGGCATGGCTATCAGACACACAGGTTAGAAAACAGGGCGGAGTGTAAAAAGCTCTGCCCTTTTAAAAGGACTGTTTATGAAATTTGAAGAAGCAAAAAAGACCTTAGATCCTGATTACAGAACATGGCTTTATAAACAGCAGGAAGACGGCGAAATAATATCAGAAATATTCGGTATTGATGACGCAATATTAAAAACAGCCAATGAAGGCTGGCGAATGTCACCTGCAGAATTTTGCGGCAATGAGTCTTTAATTGATGATCCTCAATTTAACCAGCTATGTGATGAAGTTTCAAGAGACAGAAACATGATTTTAAACATAGAAGAGATTCACGACAAGCAAGCAATAGAGGCCCTTTTAGAACGTATGTTAGGGGTTAACGTCAGGTCTGATATGAAAATTGAAAACATGCGTAAACGAGTTATTAAAGAAGCAAAAAGCAGGGGTATAGAAGGCATATGAAAACTGCAATTGATATCATAAATCGTGCTGCGTCTAAAATCGGGGTTAAAAGGTCCGGAATAGATTTAACAGACGATGAAATATCAGACGCAATATCAGAGCTTAATAACTTAATGGTTGAAGCTGACGCCGGAGGAACAAAACTCGGCTATACGATTGTTTCAAGCCAGACAGACGAAATTACAACCCCTGACTGGACCTATGGGGCTATGGAGTCAAATCTAGCCGTTAGAATCGCTCCTGAATATGAAGTAACCGTCTCAAATGAGCTTGCAGTACAGGCAAGTGAAACATGGAAGATAGTACTTAAACGAACTGTTGAACTTGGGGCCGTTAATTATCCCACAACATTACCGATAGGCTCAGGCAATGAGTATTGGAATTATCAGAGATTCTTTGTTGATGGTTTTAATAATGATCTTGAAACCGCAAGCGGTGGCACATTGGCCGACACTGAAGACTTAAACATTGAAGAGGACTAAAAAAAATGAGTGATTCATACGGTCACGGCGGAACAAAAGAATCAAATTTAACCGCACAAACCACAATGTCTGTAAACGATTTCGTAAGAATCGTTACAAATGGTAGCAGAAGAATTACACTCGGCAATATGCTTGCGTCAAGTGTTGATGAATTAAAAGATCTTGGTTTTATAACTGATATCGTAGATGTCAGGTTAAGAGCCATAACAAATATTTCAGCAAATTACGGTCTTTTGATTACAGATGACATTGTCTTGACTGACTGCACGTCTTCAGATGTAGATATTAATTTAATGCTTGCCTCTTCTGCTTACACCTCACCTGATGGCTATGTTTTTACAATCAAAAAAATTGATAGTTCTGCAAATGTTATCAATATAAACACTGCAGGAAGTGACCTTGTTGACGGTGAGCCGACTTTACAGCTTATTGGTAGTGACAGGCCCTATGTGCATATTGTTTCTGATGGTTCAAACTGGTGGACTATTTAATGACTGAAATTCCTATAGATATAGGTTTTTACGAATCATCAACTTCGCCCTTAGCGGCTCAGAATTGTATTAACCATTATCCGCAAAACCCCCAGACAAAAGGGGCTATATCTACAGGTGCGTTATTTTCAACGCCTGGTATTGTTGCGTTTAAAGATTTAGTAACCGGTCCTGGTCGTGGCTTTTCAATATTTAAAAATGAGCTTTATGTAATCGTCGGAACATCTTTTTATAAAATATCGTCAACAGGCATAGCAACAAATCTTGGAACAATAGCAGGAACTGACAGAGTTATAACAGCTCAGAACGGCTTTACTATCTGTATTCAGATACCAGGCGGTAACGGTTATTTTTACGACTTAACCAACGGATTACAGCAAATAACGAACGCGGCCTATGTTGACTTTCAGGCCCAGGCCGGTGGCGTTACCTCAGTAACATATAAAAGCGGTCGTTTTGTCTTCACAACAGCCCTTGAATTTTTCAATGCATCCACATTTACAGTAAATTTAGGACAGGATTTTGACGCTTTAGATTTTGAACTGGCCTCAGACAGTCCGGACGATAACGTTTTATGTTTTACCGTGAAAAATGAACTTTATATCATGGGTACCGAAACCATACAACTATATCAGGCAACCGGTGGGACCGCTCCAATATTTCAAACCATCAACGGTGCTACAATTTCAAAAGGAATTGCAGCAAGACACAGCGTTATTGAGTTTGATAATTCCTTTGTATTTATCGGTGGTGGTCCCAATGAATCAATAGCAGTTTGGCGGGGTTTAAGCGGTTCAGCTTCAAAGATAAGTACCGCAGCAATTGACCACGCGATACAGCAATATACCCAGGAAGAAATATCTAACGTTTTTTCATGGACATATACAGAAGACGGCAACTTTTTCGTAGGGTTTGGCTTTCCTGATACAACCTTTGTTTACGATGCAACCACAAGCACCTTGCAAGGTCGGCATGTCTGGCACGAAAGACAAAGCAATGGTTCAGCCTGGATAGCGTCACATGTAATTGATGTTTACGGGAAAAATTACGTTCTGGATATATCAACCGGGATGATAGGACAGCTTGACCGTAATTTCACAAAAGAATACGCAGGCGATATCACCAGGCAGTTTACCGGATCTTATATTTACAATATGGGGCAATCTTTCAGAATCCCTGTGATGGAATTAAACACAGAATCAGGCGTCGGCAACCAAAAAGGAACGGGTTCAGGTGAAAATCCAATGGTTGAAGCTCTTATCTCTGTTGATGGTGGCCGAACATTTATAAGCTTAGGTTCAAGACCTTTAGGAACATTTGAAAATTTCACTCAGCGGCAAGTATGGCAAAGACTTGGCAGATGTTCAACCAATGCATTATTAAGATTTATAACAACCGGTGAAACCATCGTTAACTATACAAACCTTATTATCGGTTTAGAAGGGGGAGCTTAATGGCTGAAATACCCCTTGAACCCCCCAGGCGTGATGAGCTGGCACTCTCTAAGGACGGCTTGTTTTCCTTACGTGTCATAACATTTCTTGAAGATATTACACAGATTACAAATGAATCACCAACGGCCACAAATGACGAAATTTTATCCCTTTTGGGTGGCATAAGCACAACGGGAATATTAACCGGTCAATTATCAAGGGCAAACAAGATTATTGAAGATAATAATCAAATGATTTCAGGATTAATAAACAGCTCATTATTAGTAATTGCAGAAAATAAAAACTTACAGCTTAAAGTTAAAGACCTGGTGCAACTACTTGCAGAAACTATTGATAAATCGTCTTTAAATTTAGCACAAATTAAAAAACAAAATAATTCTATAGCTGACATTCAACAGCTTCAAACAGGGGGTTTTAATGGCGGTTAATTACGGTGTGAATCTTGCTAACGGTGAAATAATTGGAACAAGCAATACAACTTTATTCACTGCGAGTACTGATATTGTAAGAGTTTCTATTAACCAGGCAAGACTCGTTAATTATTCTGCAGCCCCTGCAATCGTAAGCCTTTATATTTTACAATCCGGTGATTCTATCGCGGATAATTTTAAAGCAATAGACGCTTTAACAATTGCAGCACATACAGAAGTTATTGCGACTGAAATCATAGGTGATGCTTTAGACGCAGGCGGAACCATTGTGGCTATCTCAGATACGGGAACAGCTGTTAGTTTTTCAGCAACTGGAACAGAGTTTACAGCATGATAGAATTTAAAGAAATAACAGACAAAAAAGTCATTAAATCTATCCTTTTTAATATGTGGGATAGAATTTCTGAAGACGGCCAGGAATCAGACGGCTTTGAATTTGATAATAAACCAGAATATTTATGGTTAGGTATTTATTCAAAAGATGATGGTTTAATAGGTATGTTTTTTTTGCATCCATTGAACCAAACAACCTTACAGATACACATTCATATCATTGAGAAATATCGCAGTAAATATGCTTACGAATCAGGTTCAAAAATAATTGAATGGTTTGCTGAAAACGATGATTACAACAAGCTCATAGCTGAAATACCTGTCATTTTTCAGGACGTTTATTTTTTTACCAGGAAATTTGGCTTTATTGTTGAGGGCATAAACCGTGAAAGCTATACAAAAAACGGAAAAATCCATGGTCAATATCGTTTAGGCCTTACAAAAAAGGAGGCTGATAAATGGCTACAGCTGCAGCAATAGCAGGCACGGCAATAGTTGGTAGTGCTTTAATCGGTTCACACGCATCAAAAAAAGCAGCAAGTCAGCAATCGAATGCTGCTAACAGGGCCGCAGAATTACAAGCTGAATCAGCAGCCCAGGCGTTAGAATTTCAGAAAGAACAATTTCAGGCGAGTAAAGATCTATTAACGCCTTTTGCTACAGGTGGCACTGAATCATTTCAGAGGCAACAAGCCTTATCAGGTGCATTAGGCCCCCAGGCACAACAGCAGGCTTTTACAGAGTTTCAGGAGTCGCCTGGTGTCGCATTTCAAAGAGAACAGGGATTAAAAGGCATTGAATCAAGTTTGGCCGCGTCCGGAGGTCTTGGTGGTGGCAGCAGATTAAAAGCAATTTCAGAATTCAATCAGGGTTTGGCTCTTCAGGATTTTGGAAATCAGTTTAATAGACTTGGTGCAGTAACCCAAACAGGCTTGCAGGGTGCTGCAGCGTTATCAGGATCGGGTCAACAGTTTGCAAGTGGTGCAAGCCAGACCTTACAGCAGAGTGCAGCCGGACAAGGTCAGGCTATACAATCAGGAGCTGCGGCAAGTGCCCAGGGAACACTAGGACAGGCCCAGGCATTTCAATCAGGTTTAAAAGATTTGGCATTTGTCGGTGGTGCTGCATCTGGTTATTTTGGCGCGTAATAAAAAGGAAAAACTATGGCAAACGGCATTGGACAATCATTCTTTGCAGGTCGGGGCGCGGTACTTCAGCAACAAGGGCAGCAAACTCAACAACAACTGCAACAGGCAGAACTTGAAAGGTTCACAGATGAAAGTAACCTTAGATCAATGGTGAAAGGTGCCATTGAATTAAATAGTATTACCGATCCTGCACAACAGGACGCTTTTTTACAACGCCGTATTGCTGAGATAAATAAACGTGGCGGAGACGCAAGAGACACAATTGAAATGTTTCAGACGCCACACGCACAACGTCGGCAGGTTGCGCAAAATGTAATTGATTTGGGTGAAAGGTTCGGTGTTATAAAGGCAACTAAAACAGGTAAAGGAACTGGAACGGCAAATATACAGGATTTTAAATTTTATCAGCAATTAAAAAAAACAAATCCTGAAGCCGCCGTGAATTTTGCCAGGCAAGCAGGTATTTCAGAAAAACAACAGAAAGAATTAAAACCAACAACTGCACAACAGAATTTTGAAATTTACCAGGCAATGCCTGAAGGACCTGCTAAACAGCAATTTGGAACAGTGATAGGAATTAAGCCAAAAGAAACACCAGCCCAGGCGTTTAAAAGACAGGAAAAAACAGAAGAAATACAGACAGAAATTACCGGAGCAAAACAAACAATTGGTTTAGCCGATCAGATATTAAATACAGAAAATTTTCTGAGTAAAATAACCGGCATTACAGGTAAACTTCCGTCTATACCAGGCGGTGTTGGTTTTGATGCTGACGTTGTTTTCAATCAGCTTAAAAACAGCTTAACCCTTGATAACCTTTCCAAAATGTCAGGCGTTTTATCTGACAGCGATATTAAAATTTTACAGTCGGCTGGTGCCGGTCTTGAATTTGGTATGTCTGAAACAGCAATGAAAAACAGATTGAATACAATTAAAAAAATATTAAACAATAAAATAAAACGCCAGGAGAAAAAGATCAGTAAACAATCTCCCGAACAAGTCACGCAAAAGGCACCTGTAAAAGACATTGAAACCAGGGGTGCAGAGCTTGAAGCTCAGGGTTTATCAATGCCTGAAATAAAAGCACAGCTAAAAAAAGAGGGCTTCTGATATGGGTAAATTTTCAGACCTTTTAGCAAGTGATGAACCTATTATCATTGCTGAAAAACCTAAAGATAAATTTGCGCAATTAGTTAAAGAAACGCAACCGGCCCCATTTGAAGCAGAAGCCACAACAGGCCCTTTTATATCTCCTGGTGAACAACAGCAGTTTGAAACAGAACGTCAAAAGCTTGAAACGCCTAAACAGATGTTTACCGGAGAATTAAGACAAACACCATTAACAGAATCGTTACCAGAATTTACATTCACAAAATCAATTGAAAACGATGCTCTTGCAGATTTAAAAATGACTGCCGGTCTTCTTACAACAATGACACCCGAAGGAAACATGAAAGTGATAAAAGAAGCCATTCCGGAGGCTCGTTTTTTCAAAGATAAAAAGAACAATGTAATTGTAGATATTGCCGGAGAACGATCAGTTTTAAACCAACCTGGTATGAGTGGTCAGGATGCCGTTAAAGCTATTTTTAATATTATTGCTTTTCAACCTGCTTCTAAGGCTTCAGCCCTTGTAAATTCTGTAAAAGCTAAATTTGGTATTGGTGTATTAGCTTCAGCAGCTACAGAACAGGCAGTACAGGAAACGTCAAAACTAACAGGATCAGAAGAAGAACGTTCACCATTTAAAACAGGATTTGCAGGTTTAATAGGTGGCCTTGCTGAACTCCCTGGTGCAGCCGGAACTATAGCAAAAAGAAGTAGTGCAAAAAAACAACTTGGTACAGTAATAGAGGATTTACCAGCAGTTGCAGAAAGTGCAGCCATTGCAAAAAAAGCATCAGAAAAAACAGGTGTCGGTTTATTACAGGCACAACAAACCGTAATACCTGCAGAACTTGAAAGACAATCTTTTGTAGCTCAGTTATCAGCAGGGGCGGAGGCCTCAGTTAAAGCATTAAAAAAACAGAATGTTGAAACAGGTAACGCCGTTGAAAAATTTATGAATACAATAGCTCCACCTGAAGCTATCGCAACCGGTGCAAAAAAATTCAGGACAGCAGCAGAACGGGCAATTAAGGTCAAGGAAGCAATAAGAGAAGAACTATCGTCACCTTTCTTCAATAAAGCTAAAAATGTAATGGTCGACGTTAGTGATGTTATAAAGCACATAGACGATGAGCTTAAACCGTTTTTAGGTGAGAGTAACATAAAAACACAACTTCAAAGAATAAAATCAAATGTTGCACGTGAATTGCCAGAGAATCCGACAACAGCCCAAATTGTAAAAGCACATACTTCTACAATTGAAGAGCTACAAAAGGCAAAAGCCGTAATTGATGAGGTTTTAACCAATACCGGTGATACCGCAGTAAAAAAGGATGCTGAACGGATAGTACAACGTATAAAAGAATCTTTATTGTCTGCTATGGACGGAGCCGGATCAGCAACAAAAGAAGAAGGTTTACAACTTAGAGATACAGTCAAGCGGTTAATGTTTAAAGCTCAAAACCGCGAAGCCATACCAGAAGCGCAAATACTTGCATTACCGGATTATGCCCAGGGCCGCATTAGATTTGCCCAGGCAAGCCCAGACGTGTCTGATTTGGTTGATGGTATTGTTGGAAAAGTAGCAGACATTAAAGACGTTGATTTAAAGGCCGTATCAAAAAGGGTGTTTGATCCATTAGAAACAAACCCAACGGTTATAAGAGACGCAAAAAAGGCAATTGACAACGTTGATAAGGACGCATGGAACCAGCTGCTTCGTGTTGAACTCGAAAAAAGGCTGGGTTCTGTTGATGAATTAGGGGAAACAGGCCTGACCTCAGTTGAAAATATACCGGCATTTTTATATAGCAAGCTTTTCGGAACCAGGGGTAATACAAAACCAGGCAGGATTTTATATTCTGCCCTGGATGCTGAACAGAAAAAAAATCTTAAATTTCTACAAGTTGCTTTGGATCGTGCAAGGCGTGGTAGGCCTGGTGGATCTCAAACAGCAATACGAAAAGAGATATCAAAAGAATTCGATTCAGGCGTTTTACAAGCCATAAGAAACTTTTTCACAACATCAGGTAAATCTCTGTTTGCAGCTGGTGAAGAAGCAGAAAGAAATCTACGTATTAAAGCCGCTTCCGAAATGCTTTTTAAAACTGATTTTGTAAGCGATATGAAGCTTATCAGAAAACTAAATCCTAAATCCCCTGAAGCAGAAAAAAAGGTAACGTCCTTATTAAATAGAATTTTAAAATCAAAACGGGCTCAGGATCTTTCAAAATCAGCAGCACAACAGATAAAAGAAACCGCTTTTCAACGTGAACAAATCGCAAAAAACAGAGGTGGCGAATAATGACTAAGACAATACAGGGTAATTTTAAGCCTTTAGAATTTAATACAAGAGCAGATTTAAAGGAAACTTTCGGAAGATACAGCGGCGAAGCTGCTTTTGTTCTGAATTATTATTTAGCCGGTGATGGTGGCGGAGGTCCAAAAAGATATTGGAGTGAAGGTCAGGCAATAGGCTTTTATGTTGATAACGGCGGCTCTGTCACAGTCCCTACTGGTGGTGATGGTTCTGCGGCTTGGTTGTGGTCTTATGTAGGCCCGGTAAATCCATTATGGTTTGGCGCTAAGGGTGACGGAAGTACTAACGATACTTCCACTGTACAGGCGGCAATAACTTATAGTCTTTCAGTGTACTTCCCACAGACCTCTAATAGTTTTTTGGTTGACAAACTCACCTTATTAGAAAATGGTATTTACTCTGGCGAAGGGGCTTTGACCGGGAATACTGGTTCCGCCTCTTTATTCGATATACCACAAGGAGCAAATAACATAACTATCGATGGGTTGACATTGGTTTACCCTAGTGTAACTGGTGATTTTGGCCATTACACCATTCAGGTTGGTATTGATTCTGTAGTAGATGAAGTAACTACCAAAATAACCATAAAAAACTGTAGTATAACAGGGCTTGTGCAGTTCTGGAGATGTGAAGATTCGGTAATACAGAATAACACTATTACAGATGGATTAGTTGACATACGAGGGTCTTATAATAACATAACTATTTCAAACAATAAGATATATAATGAAAGCGGTACGTTATTTAATGCAATAAGTGGTTCCAACCTTGACGCAACCCCAACAAACAGGGGCCGTATGATCATCACTGATAATCATATTAAGACTTATGTAATGGGCGTTGAATGGCGGGATTGGATTAATAATGACATAACAGCGCAGAACAATACTCGTAATATAATATCAAATAATACGATTAGAGTTTTTGGTTCTAACGTAAACTCCTTTGGTATATCCCTTAATGCTGGTGGCTTTAATGTGTCAAATAATACAATAGAGAGGGACTCTCCACTGGACCTTGGATGGGGAGTGGAGGCGGTTGCAACTACAAAGAATGTAATAACCGGTAATATTGTCAGCGGATTTAAGTATGGTATATCTGTTTACTCAGACCTCCCAGCAACTCCGGCATTATATAATGTAGTTTCTAACAACTTTGTAAAAGATTGCAAGGTTGGAATAGGGACATGGAAATATGCCAGAAATAACACAGTCTCAGACAATATCGTAATCATACCGAGTCTATATACAGACGCAGATATACATACGGGGATACAGTTAGACGGTGAACTCGGGACTGCAGGGAATGTAACTAAACTTGCATCAAATAACATATGCACTGGAAATCAAGTTTACTTTGATGCAGGTGGTGAAACTTATGCTCAGGTTCCAAGTATGATTAGAGTTAGAGCTTCCACTGACGCATTAGTGAGCGGAAACAAAATGGTGTTTGCCACTACCGGTACTATCTCATCGTCATCCTTTAATGCTATATCGGTAATAGATTGTGATGGGATAAATATCACTGACAATGTTTTTGAGAATCTAACGGATGGAGGTGTCGGATCTGGTATAAGAGTTTCGAATAATTCTGGAAGAAACGTAAAGATAACAGGAAATATGTTTATAAACTTAAATACAGGGCTCGCGGATCAGTTCACCGTTAAACCACATTACAGCATTATGATTGCCGATAATATGTCCAGAAATTGCACAAACCCAGATGACACATTTCCGTCTTCTTACTTCTCTTCATCGGGGGTCAGCAAAATAGCGTATGCTGCAGCGGCCCCTACAGAGGGGACATGGGGAGACGGTGACGTGGTGTTAAATACCACTGCGGCGGTAGGTTGGAAATGTACTGTTGCGGGCACGTCTGGTACAGCAGATGCAACGACAGCAGCAACAACAGCTGCATCTACTACAGTGACACCCTCAACACTGCGTCAATTAGAGGAAGGTCAATTAATAACTATTGTGGGCGTAACAGGTAATAAAACAATAACATCAGTGGATAATGTTGCAGGTACTTTTGAAATAGATGTTGCTGCTGATGCTACTGTGGCGGCGGGTGCAATAGCTTATGTAAATCCAACATTTGCAGCATTACCGTTCTAATAATAAAGCCCGGCCACAAAGCCGGGCTTTTTTAATACAATTTAAAAGGTTTACCTATATTTTTTAATAGTTTCTTTGTTGCAAAAATGCATTGTATATCTGATTCGGCTATAATTCTGGACGGCTTTATTTCAACAGAACGATATCCAAATTTAAGAAGAGTCTTATATTCAGATTCTGAGAACCATCTTTTCAATTGTTTTATTGTTATGCAGCCGCAACCGAACGCCTTTTCTTTATAAAGTAATATCTTGCCGTCGCTGTTTCTTATTGGTTTATTGATAAACTCTATGGTCCAAGGTGGTAAGTTTTCGTGATCTGGTCTGTATTCAACCCATTTAGTTGAAAAGCCTGGTTTCCATGGCCCTCTGCCTTTTTTATCCTGGATTCTATATATCATGCCAAAGCTTTTTCAATTAACGATTGACCTATTGCTATAGCGTCTTCAGGATCTAAATCTATCCATGTAACCGGAGTACCGAATTTTAATATTATTTTTCCTTCCTTATTTTTACCAATACTTATTTTTAATTCACCCTCATCCGATTCATTCATTTTACCCCTTGGGAATTTACCTGTAGGTCCTAGTTTTTCCATAACATCCCCTTTAATGTACTGTTTCCCCTTCCATTGTTTTAAGTTCATCAATTAAATTTTTCAGGTCATCTTTAAAATCACCAATTTTAAAAAAATCGTCTCCGCCTTCAATGAAAAGATCCATTTCTGATAATAATTCTTTATCTGATAAATCATCAATATTTTTAGGAAGCTTTGATTGAACATGTTTGAATAGTTCTTCATTATCTTTGATGAACTTACGTAATTTTAAAACTAAATCTAATTTACTATTACTTGATATCAGCTTTACATAGGCAGACTCTTTTAATGCAAAAATTTTAGAAACATATATTTCCTCAACATAGCTTAATGCATCAATATTATCTTTTATAATATCTTTAAAGTTTTCCATAGCTTCTTCCTGTGTTAAAGCAGGAATTGGTATAATTGGGTATTTTATATCCTTTTTACCGGAAAGCTCGAAAATAAATATATCATTTTCTGATTTTTCAAACGGCTTAATTCCTGCCTTAATTAATAAATCAGTTAATAATTTTAATTCTTTTTCATTTAATTTTTCCATTATCTATCCCTAGTTTGTAATTGATTTAATATGCCGTCTTACAAAACCGTCAACGCTTTTACCTGTCCATCCTTTTGCATTACTAAAAGGTTTTATTTCCTTGTCATTAAGATGAATTGCAATTTTATTTTGTGTGTATGATTCTTTTCTCAATTTCTTAATTAATTTAACAAGTTTTTTCCGTCTCTTTGCATTTTCTTTTTCTTTGTTTGTACCTGGTGAAGACTCAGTCTTATTTAATTCAGCCATCTGATTTTTAATATCTTCTTTATCTTCAGGCGTTTTAACTTCTGGTTTTGTCTCAATTTGCTCTAATGGCTCATTTTCTGGCTTTTTTTCTGCAGGTTTATTAATAGTGGTACCTTCAGCAACAATATTAGAAATTGTTTCAGTTTCCCATCTATTATGACCGTTAAAAGGTATAACAGCTTTAGAGTTTAAATATTCTGCTATTTCTTCATGTTCCCAACCTGTTTTAACATAACTTTTAATTTTTTTTATTATTTTAAGTTCATGTGCTTCTTTGTGGTCTTTATTTTTCTCACGTATAGCAATATTTTTTATTAATAATTCAGGTGCATTTTTAACGATAAACGGGTATATATTTTTAGATGTCCAATCTAATTTACGACGGGTGCATAAACCTTTCACATTTAGAAATTTAATAGCCGTTTCTCTTGTTTGTCCTGATTCTTCAAATCTTTTAAGTATGGAAATTATTTCGTCTTTATCAAATCTTTTAGTTTTTGCAGGTTTAAGAGGTTTTTTAGACTCAACTGTTTTTTTAGGCTTATAATATGGTTTTTTCTTGATATGATCGTTTATAAACCATTGCAGAGTACTATCATTCCATATATTACCTCTTACTGTTGTTATATTATCAGTATTTAATTTATCAGTTATTTCTTTATATGGCATTTCTTCACTTAAATAGCCTTCTATTAGTTCAATTAATTGCAGCTTAGTCTTTTTTTTGCTTGCTGGTATAATATCACGTTGGTTTGTGGTTTTTCTGCAATATTGATGAATGAAAAAGGAAAGGTTTCCAACACACCATTCTTTTTGGGTTATTGTTTTAACACCATTATCATTTAAGTGTTTACATATATCTTTGTATGGCGTTTTAATAGACGTATATCGACCTATTATATCAATTAATTCATCTTTTGTTTTTGGGTTTGGTGTTGGCTCAGTCTCTTCAGTTTGTTCCGACGATTGTTTAGTGCTTTGAATTGGTTTTTCTGGTTCTATACCAGGATTAAACAGTCCTGCTAAATTCATTTCTTTAGGTAAGGCCTCTCTTTTTTCTGAAGAGTCAGCTTTTAAATAAACTTTACGGGGAGAATTGAAAGTATTAACGAATGTTGAGAATATATTCATTGTTCTTACTGCTTTAAGTTTTGACTTAAATGATACTTCATAAAAAATACAATTTTCTTCACATTCAAAACTATGTAAATCGTCTTCTGTTTTTAGTTTATGTGACTCTTTGCACATTGGGCATTCTATAGGATCACCAAAGAGCCCTTGTAGTCTCATAACTTCCATTAAATCCAACATGTCTTGTTCTGATTTAACTTTTACAATATCGTCACCATACATTAATTCCGTTACTATATCATCTGTTTCCATTATCCATCCTTTTGATTATTCGAACATTAGTAAATAATATTTTTAAGTATCGTTGTTGTAAACTCCTTTCCGGTAGCAGTTTTAAAACCTGATTGATTCAAAGATTTTACAATTTCTTTGTTTGATAGCCGTTTCCTTTTTCTCGGTTTTCTTCTTAATCTATTTATTTCGTCTAACAGGGCCGGATTAGTTTCTGAATATGACTTTCTACCTTCACATTTCCCGTTTTTAGCTCTTAATCGTTCACGTGATAGTTTCAGTTTTTGAACAATCATAGTTTTATCATATTGAGCAAAGGCACCCAGCACTTGACGAACGACTATTCTTGTTGGATCATCAACTAACAAATCACCATCTGCAACAGATATAAGCTTTATGTTATTTTTTCGCATGTTGTCAATAATAGATTCCTGAATCATCAAATCACGTGCAAGTCTGTCAATTCTTTCTATGATAACAATATTAATATTATTCTCTTCTAATTCTATTAACATCCTTGTTAATTCTTTACGATTTTTTATAGTTCCGGAGGCTGTTTCTTTATATATTTTTTTTATATTTAATTTATTTGTGAACGCATGAGAGAAAATAGCGTTTTCTTGTCTATCAAATCCACCACCACTATTTTGACCAATTGATGATACTCTAATATACCCATAAGCATTTTCCATTTGGTATCGTCCTCTTTGGAAGTTTAAATTTAAAATAATATCGGTCAGGTATATAAAAGTCAATAAAAGCATTTAATTTAGTAGAATAAAACACCGCTAAACGTTATAACAATGCAATATCAATATTATCATAAGTTTTAACGCGATACGAATTCGTAATAAACCTAATGTGGTTAATACATTATTTCAATCTTTCATCAAACTTCATGTCTAATAGCTCTGTTCAAAAACTTAAATGTAACTTTCTCGTTATTTCTGTACATCTCTTTAAATAATTTATAGTAGAATACCCCCGTGAATGTGTAGTTGTATTTTTTTAATATATTTGCCCCACTATCAATTATAAGACCCCTGAAATAAATTAGAGTTGTCATCTATTCACCTTTAATCTCATTCAATAAAATCACTCTCAAATAGAAATTCATCTTTTATAAGTGCTTCGCGTATTTTATCCCCGGTTTCACCATTCATTCTACTTTCACAAATAACAGTTATTACACTGTTTTTAGAAAATCCATTTATCCTTGACCACTCGGCCATAGTCGTTCCTTTATCTTTGATTCTTTTAGTAACTGTTTGCCGGTCAATTTTTAAATTTTTAAGCCCTTTTAATTGAATCTTGTCAGCATCTTTTATTCTTTGGTTATATGGTTTAATAAATGTTCTTTCAAATTTCTTTTTTAATTCTTCAGCAAGTTTGTTTTTTAAATCAATTATATCGCTATTTGTTAAAAGTGTTAACATTTGAAGATGTATTGAAGGTTTTACCGTACCTGCCAATATCCTATAAATTTGTCTTGGATTCTTATCCATCAAGTCAGCATATTGCAGAACGTTCATTTCTCTATTTTGAATATCTTGTTTGATTAATTCTTGTAAATTCATACTTAATCCTTTGGTGGTTCTGGCATAGTAGAACAAGAACATCTATCCATCCAATGAGTAACATCATCGCATAGAAAGCCGGATTTGCTTTCAAAACAATCCATTAATTCTTGCCCGGGAAAATCTTCATCTATTTCAGGCCTAAAATAATTCCCTGCATAAACTCCGACAATATGAAAATAATAATATACATCTTGTTCAAGTTCAGGTTTTTTGTCTTCTATCTTAATCCATTCAGAATTACAGGTATTGCATTTTGATGTCATTTAATGCATTCCTCCCTTTTATTTTGTTTTAATTTTTTATAAACCATTCTCTTATGTCTTTCAATGGCGATATCGGGAATGGTCCAATTGTTAATTTACTACTATTTAAGAGAAACCAACCCATGATGTTAAGCCAAAAATCACTACTTTTTATCGAATGTAAACTATGGAAACTCTGAGGTGATTTACACATTTTAACAGGCTCAAGTGATGCAAACAAACGGCAAACAAGCGGTCGAAGTTCATATATTGAGCAAATATCATTTTTTAGAAAGGGGCAAGCCGACGTCTTATCAATTTTGACAGATCTATGATTTATTTCAATATCAGTTATAGAGTGAATATAAATAGCTTCTAAGGCTGTAACGTCAAGCGCAACATGGCAACAATAAGAACAACCTTTGTGACATGGTGAAAAATTTGAAATATGCTCTTTCATGTACAAATCAGCTACAGAATAAATATTTTTAATGATCTCTTGAGCATTACATGTACCTGTTTGATTAGAAATATATTCATCCAGCCAAATCATACGTTTAATAATTTTTTTAGGAATAGGGGTTTTTTTGAATTTCTTTATATTGTTAATGTCGTATTTTTTCAATGTATTCCGCCCTCAGATTTTGGTATAATTTCATTCTTTTCAAGCCTGTTTGCTGCTTCTCTAAGTGCGTCAATCATATCATCCCTTGTCGCATTGGAAATATAGTTCCCAACTTCAGAAGCTTTATGGAATTCAAATACAATAAGTCCAAAACCTAAGCCCGGTAAAGTTTTTGTGATAAAGTCCGCGCATTTTATTAATTCGTTTTCTGTTTCTTTTAAATTCATATCACTCCTTTTTCTTCATTAAATTATTAATAACATCTCCGATTATGCCGGATATATTAACTATCTTCTGACTTGATGCTATCATATGTCCATTATTGTAAACAGGCTTAAATAAGTTGTTTTCATGTGCTGTTCGGCTTATGTGTTCTTTAATCTCGTTGCGTTCATTGTTGTTTATTTTGTCATTTTTATTAATTTTTACCATGAAATTACAATACGAATGTGCATTCCTGATAACTGGAAGATTCTTTTCAAGTTCATTGAGTGCAAATTGTATTTCATCAGGCTTAAAACCTGCTTTTGTTTTTTTATTAAAAAAACTTCTGAAAGAAAAAAAACCGCCCTGCGAGGTTTTTATAACTTTATTACTTATAAAGGTAGAATCATAACTTTCAGGTATACAATCAGGTATACACTTGTGTTTTATAACTCTCTCAAAACCATCATATGCAGGGTTGTAAAGAAAGTGGTATGTATTGCCCTTTCTTTTTGATCGTCTTTCAACAAGTGACGACCTGGTTATCTTTATAAATCCTTTTTGTTCAAGGTGCTTAATCAACCTTTTTACGTAAACAACAGAATATTTTAATTTTTTGGCAATAGTTGTCTGTTTCGGGTAAATTTTGCAGTCTTTGTATGAAACAAAGGAAAAATACTTTAAAACCTGTATTTCTGCATAAGTTAAACAATCGTTTAAATCTTGTATTAATGTATTGTAATTATTAGTAAAATGAGTATTCGGATTTATTACAAGTTCCATTTTTTTACCTTTATTTTAATTAACCACAAGTGGTTTATTGACAAAGCTTAAAAAATGTGGCATAAAGGTAGGTAAATATATAACAAATTGGATGTGTTAAACGTTTCTTTTTATTTTTTTACCTTTATCACACAATAAAAAAAGCCATCTCTGCAAAAGATGGCTTTTTTACTTTTTACGAATAAATAATGTCATAATTAATTTTCCCCTTGTATTATTGTAAATAAAATTATAAGTCTATCAAACAAGAAGGGGTACAACAGTACAACGGTTTATTTTGCATTCGCTATGCCATTATAAATCTTATCTTCTTAAAGCCCGCTTAAAACTTCATATTTAAGCGGGCTTTATTTTTCCCTTCCGTTCAACTTAGAATTTTCTAACACAATAATTATAATAATCATAGACATTTATTTTCTTGTGAAGATTTTCTGTCTCTTCCGAGATAGCAGGAATGATTTAAAAATTGATATTGGTTTGTCTTTTTTTCTACGTGTCTGCTTACATTATCAGGTGATGTTACTTTTAAGAAGCCTTTTGCTTTTAGTGAATTAATTGTGATTATTGTCCAACGACGGGTTTTTTTTATTTTCTTTGCAATATGTTCATGGCTTATTTCAATTTTACCCTTATCTTGTTCTATTTTCGCAAGTAAAATCAAAACGTTTCGTTCTGTCTTGGATAGACGGATATCTATGCCGTTTAATATAATTGCATAATGTCTTTTAAAAAATTCATATGGTTTAATAATTATTCCTTGCATTTCTGAAGATCTATCTATAGTTTCCACTTGATCACTCCTTTCGTTATAGTTCTCTCTGTATCGTTCGGTTGATTAATGTCTCTTGATGGGGACTTATCCGGATGCAACCATATTGCATCCGGATTTTTTATTTATTCAATATTCCGTTATGTAAAACAGAACTTTATCATTTTTGTTAATATATTAAGAATAAATCTTGATAATTTCCTAACTATTAAACCAATAATTTCAATAATTTCAACAAATAGTTCATAAAATATTTCAAAAATTATTGCCAAAAATTCATAACCAATTACCATATAATCTATAGCCTTTTCAAAAAGCAACTGTATAAAACTGCACAATAATAAAAAACCCATAAGACAAATAAACGCTGATCCTATATAAATTGCTAACTCAACCATAATAAATCCTCTTTTTATTGATTATGCTTTTAATCTATGATATTCCATAAATATTCGAACAAAAAAATATATTCCCAAAAAGCCCAGGTCATCCATCCTACCGGGGCTTTTTACTTTTTGTGGGTATTAAAAATCTATGAATTGTTTGCGGGTGCCACTTACCACAACGTTTTAATGTCTCATATCCTTTTTCATTAAATTCATTAGATATTTCTTGAAAAGTCGCACCTTTCTTTCTACGTCTCTTAATTATAAGTATTAATTTTTTTTTATAAGACGCTTTATAATCAAAATCTGAAATTTTCATATTTTCTTAACCTTTTTATTTATATAATGGTCTAACCTGTGAACTGATTGTGTGTGCCATTTTCCTACACCTGTAAGTGTATCATACCCCCTTATGTTAAATAATTCTGCTATTTCTCCATATTGGGCACCTTTTTTCCTGAAATTCTTTATTTCAAGTATTATGGCCTTTCTAAACGTTGTTTGATATTTAAAATCAGCTCTTTTTAAAGACAGCAATTTTTCTTTTGATACTTTTATTGTTTTGCAATCATTTGGAACTATAAAAGCATTAAAAGGTATATAATCTTTATACGTTTGTTTATTATTTTTATTGATCATGGAAAGAGCATTTATAAATTCATCGTTACTTATTTCTAATGGAATGGCTAAACCTGATATTTCTGCATTAATGCCGTCAAGATATCTTCCGGAAGATTCAGAACATTGGCACATGGTTATTATTTCAAGTTTAAGTTTTATAATATCTTCACAATTTGGGCAGTATATAAGTTTCATAGTTTCCCTTTTTTATTTCTGGCAGTTCTTCTTTCGTTAGCATTTTTATTAAGTAATAATCGTTCTTTGGTGGGTTTAAATTTCATTGGTCTACCTGGTTTAACAGGTTTATTATTAAAATCTGTTTTCATTTCAAATATTTTATTAGCAGGTAATTTAATAAGCTCTGCTATGTACATTTGAATTTTATAAGATGTTGTTTTATTACTTATTACCTGATGCACTGCAGGCGGCTTAACATCTAAATGTTTTGCTATTGATACAATAGTTATCTTTTTTTTATTAAGAATATTTTTTATTTTTTGCGGATGCATCATAGTAAATCCTTTTTATATGGCTTAATTTCAGCATTCTTAAATTTATTAGGATATGCTATGCCCAAGTTGGTTAAGGCTGTTCTTGCTGAAGATATTTTGCTATATTTTTGTGCATACTTCAGTTTTATTGTAGTTGCCGGATTACCTTTTAACCTTGCCTTGTAAACAGGCTTATTTATATTTTCTAAAATTATTACGAATTCATTCATTATTATTTACCTTTCCATGAATCAAAGTTTTCCCCGTTATCATGATTCTGTGATTCAAAGAATCGTTGAATCATAGAATCATAGAATCTATGAATCAACGATCCTTTGTTTAATATCATTTAATATTAAATTACGCACACGGTCTGCCCTTTGTTCTAAAGGCTTAAATGTGTTTTTAAATGCTTCAAATTCGTCATCACTTAAATGTGTCTGTATCTTGTTTTTACGTGGAATTCTCTTTTTATTAATATCAGATTTAGAAAAATCAATCTTTGTATCACCAGCCATTTTGTCATTAGTTCTTTTAAATGCATCTTCAAATTTTCCCATATATACCCTCCAGATAAATATAGAGGTTTAAAATCTGATCTTTAAGACCGCTTTTAGTTATTTGGTATTCAGCAATTCCACCATCATTTAAAAGATCAATTATTGTCTTTCCTTCATTGGCTAACCTGTTCATATATTTTGATCTATTAACAGAGAAAATTTTAAAATTATTAAATTTATTTTTTAATTCGTCTCTTAAGTCTTCAATGTCTGCTGTTTCTGTATTATTAATCAGAATAATAATATTATCATTAAATTCAGCAATTGAAGAAACTGTCTTGATACATGGCATGATATCAGCAATAGATTGATAATAAATAGGAACAACAATAACATCCACATTCTTAGCTATTTTTTTAATTTTTTCATCAACCCAACCACCGAAATCAAAAACAACATCAATTGACTTATCGAAAAAAGACTTATCAATAAATGTATCCGGTTTAATAATCTGAAGCTGATTTTCAAAAAACATATCAGAATAAATGTTTATAGTTCCGCTTTCATAGTCGTTTGTTAAATATAATGCGTCCTTATATTTTGCGTAGCTGATAGCGTGCGTCGTCTTGCCTTGTCCGCCTTTAACGGAATAAAATAGTATTTTCATATATCCCCCTTTTAAATGATTCGTTGATTCATAGAATCACAGAATCATGATTCAAAGATTCTTTGATTCGTTGATTAATGATTTATTTTTATCTTTTTCCATTGATTCTCTAACACTAAGATTTACAAGTGTTGTAATGCTAAATCCTGTTTCCTCTTTTTTATCTTTTAAATACTTATCAATATCATCAGCAAATTTAATATTTTTATATCCCATAATATATTCCTTATAATGTTCAGTTTATTATACGCACATAATATATATAGAAAATGAATAAGTCAATAGTATAAATTGTACAGAAAATGTACATAATATTATTGACATGTATAAGCTGTAATGATAATTTATTAATAGTTGGTAACTAATAAAATAAGGACATTAAAAATGAAAAAATTAAACGCAAAGCAGAAAGAAAAAGTGAATACAATCAAAAACTATTTAAATTATGATTTACAAAATGATGGAAATAGCCTTTTAATTGATTGTGATCAAACAAACGTTTACTCTGTTAAAAACATTTACATCAATGCTTCAGGTTTATGGATTACCGGGGGCGATATTTTAAGTAAAAAGGTAAAAGAGAATATATACCCGTCTGAAATCAACGGTATTTACAGGGCTTGTATGAAAGATGAAGATTTTAAAGCCTGGTTTGAGCTTTCAAAAATTTGTATTTAAAAAAGGATATAAAAAATGAAAACTATTAGAAACACAGCTTTATTTAATGAAATATCAGATTTAACTGATAATGATGATGCTGCATGGGATGTATTATTTAATGATGATCATGAGTTTAAAGATAATGAAATACCAATTTTCTATGGTGTTATGGATAGAGTCATAAGAACACCAACAAGAATATATTTTATTGAAACTGGCAGCAATGGACAAGATAATGATTTTGTAATTATGCCGGAAATTAAAAAGGATAATAAATAAAATGAATAGATTTGATAAAGTAATAGCGATTTCAAATTATCAAAAAGAGTTTGATTTTATTCATCATGATAAATATCATTTCGTTTATCATGATCACCATAAAAATCCTCGTTTCAGTTGTTGGGAAACAAAAAACGTATTAGCAGATATTAAACCCGCACATTTAGAAATTATTGATAATTGTTTAATTGATATAGATAAAGGTTCATTCCAGAAAGAAACAATTGAAGATATGAAAAAAGAGCTTTTAAAATGGCTCAAAGGATAAAAAATGATCAATATTGAAAAAGCAATGATGATCAATAAATTTAAAAATGATTTTGAGCTTATTCGTTCAGGTCAGTTTCTTTTTGTGATTCATTTCCATTATAAATATATCCGTTTTGCTTGCTGGCATAAAAAAGATAAATTAAGTGAAATTTATCCGGTTTGCTTTAAACTTAAAGATTATAAATTAACAAGAGTCAAAATAGTTGAATATGAATGTATAGAAAGACGAAATTGTATTTATGATCATGTTATATCTGAATTTATGGGTATAGAATTGCTTCAATGGCTTTATAAAGGTTCTGTATCCTTCTTTGAATATAAGTTTGACGCCGAAGTGCCTTTAATTGCCCAGATTGACTGGACCAACGACGGAGAAATGTTATTGATGGATCTCCAAATTGACTGGGATGATTATTCAGATACTGAATTTGTTAAAAATAATGAAGATTTTATACATGAAATACTAAATTCTGAAAATTAGTATTTAAAAATAACGTTCGAATAAAAAACTAAGGATGGAACCCATGTTTTTAATTCTGAAAGGTACCCGTGAAGAGGTAAGGTTACAGCTATATCTATTTGTAATGCTGTACGATAAGACGTCAACCATTAAAGATATCAAAAGGAATATAAAAGATGAGTGAAGAGCAAATACATTATAGAAAGGCCTTCAGGACTCCATATCTATCAAGCCCAGACATACAGGAACCAATAATATTAACAATTAAAAGCGTCAGGCTTGAACCTGATAAAACAAAAAGAACAACAGAATCTTTTAACACTGCTTATTTTGAAGAAAAAGAAATAAGACCAGGTGAAATTTTAAAACCCATGATTTTAAATGCCGGTAACTGTGAAATAATCAGAAAATTTTCCGGTAGTGCATATATTAACGATTGGAATAATATTGCTGTTACTATTTATGTTGATAATAATGTAAGAATGGGTCGTGATATCGTTGACGGCTTAAGGATATCCATTGAACAGCCCAGAGTAATAAAGCCTGAATTAATACCTGATACAAATTCATGGGATTATGCAATAGCTTCTTTTAGACGAAACGGTGATTTTGAACTTGTAGAAGCAAAAATGTTTATTTCTGATGAAAATAAAAAATTAATAAAGGTTGCAGCTGATGCAATGGCTTAACGTTGTTCAGAATACAGATAAATGGTTAAATATGCGTATTGGGAAAGTGGGCGGTTCTTCCATTGGTTCTATCATGGCCAATTATGGAAATTCATTTGGACCACCGGCACATAATGCAGCCTTAGACATAGCCCTTGAAAAAATAACCGGAATACGCCAGGAAAGCAGTATTAAAACAAAACACATGGATAGGGGGCATGAGCAAGAGCCAATTGCACGAATGTTATACCAGGACAGAACATTTACAGAAGTAACAAACGGCGGTTATTTTGATATCAGTGAATTTGAAGGTATTTCTCCGGATGGTCTGGTTTATCATGATGGTATTATAGAAATTAAATGCCTGATTAAAAAGTATCAGTTTGCTACCATAAAACGAAACGCCTATGATCCTAAATATAAATGGCAATTAGCTTTTAATCTGAAAGGCTCAGAACGTGAATGGATTGATTACGTTCAATACTGTTCTGAATTCCCCACAGGTAAAAACCTGTTTATTCAGCGTTTGACACCTGTTGATTTTACTGAAGAATTTAAAATGATAGATATCAGAATGAAACAGTTTAAAAGCATGGTAGAAAATAAAATGGAAGTTATAAACAGGATTTCTTAAAAATGAATGTAATTTCTTACCCTAAGCCCGGAAAAGATCATGTAAAGCTTTCACCATACAAATACAAAAAACTTCAGCTTCAAGTATTTACCCGTGACGGCTGGTTGTGCATTGATTGTAATAGCCCTTATAATCTTACCTTATCACATAAAATCCATAAAGGTATGGGTGGTGGTAAAGGACCTGGTGATACTTCAGATAATTGTGTTTGCCGTTGTATGTCCTGCCATGATAAGGAAGAAAGGCACCTTGACGGCAGGGTTAAAAAATAAAAGGATTGAATAAAATGGTTAAACCTACACAAACACAAATTGATAATTCAATAAAGGTTTTTGAATATATTCTTGATAGTACGAAAGAACATGAACCTTCAGCGTATAATTTTATTAATGCTTTAGAAATTGTTTTAACTGAAATGCCAATAAATGAAGACGAAATTGAATATATTTAATAACTGAAGGAATAAGGATTAAATTACATGAACCTACCTGATCATTTAGAATGGAGCAGAAAAAGAGCTTTAGAATTATTGGAAGATGGTAAGACCAACGAGGCGTTTAGATCTATGGTTTCAGACGTTATGAAGCATCCAGAGTTAGCAGCCGCGGCTAAAAGCACAATAATATTAGGTATGCAGCTGCTACGATCCGGAAAGCTTGCAACTAATTCTTCAATGCGTGCGTTTATTCATGAATTTGATTAAAGGATTTTATTCTTGAAACAACCTGTCCCATTATTTAAAGGCATTGCTAAAAACGGTACAATGATCATTTACAACATTGGGCAGTTTAAACGCTATTTGCTTACACTTAATGGGATAGAATGTGAAATCATAGTCCGGAAGTTCAGGAAAAAAAGATCATTAAAACAAAACGCATATTTTCACGGCGTTATCTGTGTTTATCTGGGTGATGAATGGGGCTATACTGTAAAAGAAGCACACAGCGCGATTGCTGGTGAATTTCTTACGGTAAAACCGGAAGGTAAACCCCCTTTTGTACGATCAACAACCGACTTAAGTACAAAAGAGTTTAAAAAGTTCAATGATGACGTGGTTATCTGGGCAGCAAAAAAACACAATGTTAGGATTCCTGATCCTGGACAAACAGATTTTTTATAAAAAGGATGGAAAATGAAAAGAACAATAGCATTTGGAATTTTTGTATTTTTATGGATTGTCGGACAATATTTTTTAAGAAAGAGTGAGTTAGCAACAGATGATATTTTAATATTTTATGGTTTATCTTATGGAAGTGTATTGTGGTTGTATAATATGTCTTTTGCAAACCAGAATTTTAAAAAATTATACGGGTTAAGTAAATTAATTCTTAAACATAATGATGATTTAATAAAACAAAGTGAAGTAACTCAAAGATTAAACGATGAAGTTATGAAACAAAATATAAGTCTATTAGACGAAATTATATTATTAAAAACAAAAGAGTTCAATTAACAACCATAATTAAACGCAGAAATGCACTGTTTCTGCGTTACCATTAATTTTTATATCCGGATCTACCCAATAA